>Ga0208544_10000455_pt1 | contig 32410 bp, 35 predicted proteins | sample DEB08_DNA_9_FD_184526 | JGI IMG/M metagenome (GOLD analysis project Ga0208544, IMG submission 184526) | Aqueous microbial communities from the Delaware River and Bay under freshwater to marine salinity gradient to study organic matter... | ecosystem: Environmental > Aquatic > Marine > Coastal ... | reverse complement strand
CCCTGACCCCTATGAGCTCGTGGATCTGATGCGCGACGCGTCACGACCCGTCGAGGCCCCAGAGGTGGAGGTGTCGCCATGACGGTTGCGAAAATCACAAGTCAACCAGTCCTCTCAGTTGTCATTCCGCTCTTCCAGAAGGTTCGGCATATCGCCAACGCGCTTGAGGACGCGTTCCGGTCCTGCCAGATCGCGGGGGCTCCGTTCGAGCTGATAGTGGTCGACGACGGGTCAACGGACGGGTCCGGTGCGGCCGCGCGGGCCTGGGCGGATCAGGACCCGGAACGCAGTGCCGCCCTTCGGCTCCTCACGCAGAAGAACCGGGGCGCCGCCGCGGCGCGCAACGCGGGATGGCGGGCGGCGCGTTCTGATCTGATCCTGTTTCTCGACGCGGATGACCGATGGGTACCGCATCACGTCGCAGAGCTCCTCGGTCTGACCCGGGATTTCCCCGGCGCCGCCCTCTACGCGGACGCCTGGGCGGTGATCGATCGGAGCGGGGCTCGTCGGGAGCATATGTTCGGGATCGGGTCCGACCGTCGCGGCCCCCTGCCCTGCTTTTTTGAGGCGATGAGTTCCGGGCCGATGATCGTCTCCTCCAGCACCGCGGCGGCCCCGAAATCGTTCCTTGAACGGAGTGGCGGGTTCCCGGAGGGCATTACGCACGGGGAGGACAGGGTGGGCTGGGGCCGGCTCGCCCTCCTGGGCGACGTGGTCTGGTCCCCCAGGGTGGGGGCGGTCTGGGATAAGAGCGCGGATAACCGCTCTGACTTAACCGCCCTCCCCTCCCCTCCTGTAGCGTTTAGGGACTTCTTGCGACAGGCGCTCAGAGGGGTCGGGAACCCAACCCCCCTTCGTGAAAATATCCAGACCGCCCTCGCTGTCGAGGAGGCCTGGCTGACGGGGGAGCTCCGCATCTACGACCACCAGACCCCGACCCGCTACGCGCCAGCCGCCAACCCAGAACCGATCTGAGGAGGGCCTAATGACCCACAAGGTGCACATATACGACCTCGAAAAGGGGTGCGATGAGGGGGGCTGGATGCGGCCCGCCCGCACCATAGAGACGGAGGACCCGGAGGAGGCGATCCGCCTCGCGCGCGCCGAGCTGGACCGTACCCGCTCGATGAGCGCCACAACGATCCGGCCGGACTGGCGACTCTGCGCCGACCTGGCCGAATATTTCCGGCTCAACAACGCGGTCGCGGACTGGCTGGACGAGAACCCGATCGAGGGGGCCTGGATCGGTCGTCTTGTTGAGGATCCGGAGCAATGGGCCGGTTACGGGGTCCGGACCCCGGAGGAGCTGGAGAAGTACCTGCTGCTCACGGATTATTCCGAGCTGCACAAGGAGCTGACCGGGTTCCGGCCGCGCGGGCACGGGCTCACCATGCAGACCCCGCTCGGGGAGATCGAGGCGGCATATGACCGGCTACGTGATCTCCCCGCGAATGAGTCGCCTGACCCGACCTGATGGGGCCTAACGGACAAATGGTGGTGTGGCTAACAAACAAATGGTGAGGAGAGCGAGATGGTGAGCGAGACGCGAAAAGCGGAGATGCGGGAGTATCAGAGGTCCCGCCAGACGGCGCGTCGCGAGATCGGCCAGGTCACCCGCACCTTCTGGATTCAGGGGGAGGACTCGGACGCCTTCGTCGAGGCGATCCGGCCCTTCACGGACCGGGCCCGCCTTCTGGAGGCGGTCAACGGGACGCTCGACCTGTCGAGGCTCGAGATCTTCGGGATCATCCGGGAGCACCGTCTCCCCTACGACCCGGAGGAGATGTTCTTCCTGTCCCGGGTCGGCGAACACCTGACCCTTCATCCGGAGAAGACGGACCGGATCCTGTGCACGGCGCAGCGGATCATCGACCGGTATCCGGAAACCAACCTCTCTGGCGTCCGGAAACGCGTCGAGGAGACGGCGCCGCCTATCAGCCCTCAGGGCGATGACGACGTTCCAGGTTTCGGGGAATAAGAGATGAGCAAGCGTATTGCGTTTTTCGACCGGGTTCTGGGCGGGTCGCGCGTCTCCCGCTCCGTCATCGTCGGCCCGTTCACGAGGATCGAGCCCGGCGCGATCATCGGCGAGCGGGTCCGGCTCGGGGACTGGTCTGAGGTGGGCAGCGGGAGCCGGATAGGGCCGGACTGCGTCTTCGGCCCCTGGGCGAAGATAGGCCGGGGCGTCACCCTCGGCCCCGGGGTCCGGCTCGGATCTCACAGCCGGATCGGGGACGGCACATATATTCCGGAGGGGATGAGCGTTGGGGATAACGAGCTCATCACGCCGCAGGGCGTTTTCGAGAACCGGACCGGCGGCTTCGTAACCTCGATCCTCCGGGACGCCGCGACCGTGTCCGGTCCGTTCGGTCACTTCCTCATCCCGCTTGATCCGGGGGATCCGGATGAGCTGATAGATCAGCTCGTCGACGATCATCAGTGGGGGCGCGGGGACGCTCTTGAGCCGTGCCGGCTCCTTCGCACCCCGCACCCGGAGGAGATGGAGGCGGCGCTGAGGGTCGTGCGGGCGCGGCAGGACGCTTTCAAGCGTCATGATGGCCAGGCCCCCTCTGCGCCCACAGATCTGCTCAGGGATGTATCCCCTGAACCGTTCTGAGGAAAGCGGCTCCGTTGATATGCGGGTTAATCTCACCCCGGGGTCTCGACGAGCTTTATACCTGAGGCGGCCTCGGAGCAGATCGAGACCCCTTTATCGCCCTCGACAGCCTAAAAAGGCCGAGTAAATTTTCTACATCTTTGTTTTTCGCGCGTCTGATCAGATCGGCTCCGCAACCCGGGACTCGGGCTCATCAGGGGCGAACGGGTCCCAGACCTCGGCCTGAAGGGTGATCGGACCATCCGGGAAAGCCTGCTCCAGAACGCCCCGTTTCGCGTGCTCGAAAACGTCAGAGGCCGCCGCTGCAAGCTCCGGATCCACCACGGTGCCACCCGCAGGGCCACCGATCTCGAAAACCACCCCGTGAATCTCCGCCTGATCCGGGAGGGACGCGGCGCCTGCCATCGCAGCGTGGACGTCGCGCGAGACCCCCGCCATGAGCGCGCCGTCGAGCGCCGTCTTGATGGCGGAGCCGCCGCGCCGGATCGATCTCACGACGAGGTCATCGCTCTCGTTGGTCCCATAGCTGAGGATCAGGCGCTCCTGGGCCGTACCCGCGTAAGGGTCATTATTGGGGTTGGCGATCGCGTAGGCGCGTCCCCGATCGTCAGACCCGATGACCATGGCTGCCGGGATCGGTTTGATATCCATATCTTTCTCCATTCGTGTGTTCTGAAGATTTATCCGCATGCTGCGAAAAAACCAAACAGCACAATCTATCACGGTCAACATACCACCTTCCGAATTTCCCGTTTTCATCCGCACGCCTTACAGTGATCAGGAGACACCGGAGACCCCCATCATGAAGTTCATCCCCTTCCCCTCGACGCTCGCGCGCATCTCCGCGCACACGGGACGTCGCCTGCAAGGCTCAGATCAGGACGATGCGGGGCGCCGTAGGCCCCGCTCCGCCCTGCCGCACCCCTATGTGGCGAACGCGGTCGCCGCCTACCGGTGGCCGGACGGGCGCATCGCGCCGGCCTATGACATGTACGCCCCGCAACACCCCGAGGGGGCGGAGCCGGGCCTCGCCCGGATTAGTTACGAGGTGCGCCATCACCCGAACGACACCTCAAGCTACAACCCGCAGATCCTCACCTTCCGGTCCGTCCCGGACCTTGAGGAGGAGGGGATGGTCGTCGACCGGACCGCGGCCGGTCTGCTGCGTCATGCGGGGCGGGCCGCGCTTGTCGTGGCCCCGGATGAGGCGGCGATGTCCGATCTCAGTGGCCGGTTCCCGGACGGGTCGGATCTTATCCGGGCCCCGATTCGTCGGGTCGACGCTGGGGACGGAGAGATGGCCCACTTCCTCGCCACGAACAGCCAGGGCGGTGGTCTGGAGGTGATGGGGGCCCGCGACGAGGCGTACCTCTTCTCCGCGGCCCGGGAAAGGTTCAGCTTTATCAAGGGGGCCCCTGATTATCATGAATTTTGCGAGATGCTGCGCAAGCACGGGACGAAGAATGGATGGGTGGTGGCCGCCACCACGCTTCAGGAGATCCCTGAAAACTTGAGGGATTACATAGGCGTGGAGCCTGATCCTCAAGTGAAGGATGAGGAGCCAGGGTTCTGATGCCCCCTTCCCGACTGAGGTTTCCGAGATCGCGGAGGCGATCGACCTGCCCCTCATCGACTGGCCCGGAAACTGCCACGGGGTGGCAGAGGCGGTCCTTCGCCGGCTTCCCTCCCTGGGAATGCGGCTGGTCCGCGGCCATTTCCACGGCTGGACCAGCCCCGCCTCCGTCTATCGGGGCGGGCCGCAGCAGCACTCCTGGCTCCGACTCCAGGACGGCCGGATCCTGGACCCGACCCGCTGGGCCTTCGACCGGCCCGACAAGCCCTACCTCTACCTGGGCGATAACGACGCCTATGACGATGCGGGGCTCTGGCTCGCCGAACGGTCCCGTCCGATGATGAGGGTAGCGGCCCTTCTGAGCCCGGACCGGAACGCGCCAGCGCGCGCGGTGGCGGACCGGCTGAACGCCTGCACCGCGGGACTTCGCGACCGCCGCGGGCATCCCCGCCCTTCGGGACGGGGAGCTGTGCCCCAGGGACGCGGACCGTCTCCTTGATCGTCTGAAATCGCCCGTCGAGCATCTGGACGCGCCGGAGGCGCTCTTCTCGGCCGCCGCGGACGCGGGGCTGAGGGCCCATATCCGGATCGACAACTGGGTTCGGGTCATGGAGCCGGAGCGGGTCACCCCGATCGGGGTGCGAACCGTCTTTACGAGGACCCGCCCGGGGAAAGGCTCACCGGCCCCCAGGCCCTATTCCGGGTCATGGCCCGGTTCCTGTCGATCGAGGAGCGGGACGGGATTGAGCGGGAGCTCGAGGAGCTCGGCTACTGGCTCGACGACCTTCACGAGGCGCTAAACGAGATGGAGCTGGTCCTGAGGGTCGACCCGGACCTCACCTGGATGCCGCGCAATGAGCGCGACGTGCTTTCCGTCGTGGCCGCTGACCTTCTCGGAGCCGGGTTCGGGGGGGGAGCTCCGGGTCGAACGCTACGCGGACAGCCTCGGGCTGGACAGCAAGGGGCTGGACCCGGAGCTGCTCCGGTTCGGGGAGATGTCCTGCTACACGCTCTCCTGGCTTCCCGAGCCCGCGTCAGAGACCGCAACCCCCTCCTTGACGCCCTGATCCTCCACGTATTCGAGGTTCAGGATCAGCAGGTCGAGCCCCCGCAGCCAGGGCTCAAGGGTCCAGATCAGTTGCTCCCCGGCCGCGTCAACAGCGTCCCGGACCGGGTTGAGCGCGAGGTGCCAGTCGTCGAGGCATTCCTGTGTCCGGGTCTGCGGGGACCAGAAGAGGCTGATCAGCACGTCCCTCTCCGGTCTGACCTGACCGATCAGGTCGATGCAGGTCCGCGCGAACTCCGTGAACGCCAGCTCCGCGTCTCCGGATACCCGCACGCCCTCTTCTGGCCTGTTGAAGGTGAGCTCCACGCTCCGGAGCCGGAGCGGGGCGACCGCCTCGGCCAGCGCCTCGGACCAGACCGTGAGACGGGCCGCAAGCTCCGGCGCGTCAAGCTTCACGATCGAGTAGTTGAACGCCCAAGACCCGTCGGTCTCCCGGACCGCGCGCACCCGGTCCCGGCCGAGGCGCGTCAGGGTCTCGGGGTCAAGCCCGGCCGGGGCCGGCACCCCGATCATCGTCCGTACCCGCTCATCTCTCACCCTGTCGCTCATCAGACTCTCCCGTTTTTCACGGAGTCGATCCTACAGGGTTCCGCGGCGCAGGAACAGGCAAAAAAAAACCGCTCAGGGCTCCGGATCGCGCACTACGCTGACCGTCCGCCCGGCCTCCGAGAAGCTGTTCGCGATGATGTCCAGATCATGCGCACTGGCACCTCGGTCCCGCATCACGTCACGCCAGCGCGCTCCCACCATCTCAGACAGGTCGTTCACGATCCGCACCGCCTGCTCGGGACGGACCCCGAGGCTCGGACCGGCCGCGACCGCGTTCTCCAGCGTCGCCTCCCGACCCGACCCGGCCTTTCCCAGATGAAAAAACAGGTTCCGGCTCATCGAGAGCTGAAGCGTCGGGGTCACGTCGTATACCGGGCTCAGCTCATAGCGACCCCTCTCACCCAGAAGGAAGGCCGTGTTCCGGTAATGGTCGTCCGTGTTGCCGCACAGCACGTTCATCACCATGCGTCTGAAGATCGCCTCCCCATGATCCCCCCCGACCCCGTGGCGCCGCATCCCGTCATAAAGGTCCGCGTAACCGGAGAACCCCCGATCGGATTCGTGCGCGCCGAGCAGGGTCATCGAGGAGAGCAGATGTCGGCGGTGCACCCCCTGATCCCCCTCCTCCCGATCGAACCGGCCCAGAACCAGGGCGTCCCGGTCCCCGATCCGGATCACCCGCCGCTCAGCGGCCGGAAGCCCCCCCATCTCGCACAGGTCCAGGCACCCGGCCTCCACAGCCGCGTTGTTATACCGGTCCCGCTCGAGACCGAACTTTACCAGATGGGGCAACCCGTCAATCGTCACCGTCCCCTTCGGACGCGCCCCGCCGAGGTCCGTTCCAGGGGCGAGGAAGTCAGAAAGCCGTGCCGGAACCGGGCCTGACCGTTCAAGCTGATCCACGACCTCCTGGAACGCCTCGAGGTCCCCGAGATGCGCGAGCTCGTCATCGATCTGAAGGGGCAGGACGGGCCCAGGCGTGAGCGGGGTCGGCCCGAACCGGAGCGCCCCGACGCGGTTCCCGCTCTGCGAGACCAGAAGGAACTCCGCCTCCGTTGCTTGTCTCCCCTGCACCCGCAATGACTCCCGGTCGATTAGTTTGCGCCCCCAGGCGTCCGGCGCCGCGTCCCGGACCCCGTTGAACAGGGGGAAGTTCTCGGGCGCCTCGATCAGGTTCGGGCCGAGCGGGAGCTGGACCGGGTCGATCGCGACCGCGTCAGGCCGCTGCAGATACCGCCGCCCGTAAGCGAATTCGCACTGCGAAAAACGGCCGTCCTCCACCATGGAGAGCTGCCCTGCGGGTACCGTCTCCCCGCCCAGTTCTATAAAGACGATCGTATTCACCTGCATGAGGCACCTCCAAAATTAGAAAATCAGAAATCCAGGTCCGCGTCGTTTAAGGTCAGACGGACCCGCTTTGGGAGACCTAGACGGTGAGCGCGTGCGCCCTCCTCGGCCCCCATCTCGAATCCGGCCAGGAACCTCTTCTCCATCCCGAGAACCCAGGCCGCGGTCGCGTAAGCCCCCATGCTCACGGTGGGGTCCCCCCGCTCCATCCGCACCAGCGTGCGGCGGGCCACGTTCAGGCGACCCGCCATGTCCTCCTGGGACATTTTTCGGGCGCGGCGCGCCGCGCACAGGTCCGATCCCATACGGCCGAGTGCTGAAATCAGAGGGTCCGGAATTGTCATCTTGGTCCGCTTCTCTTTCACAGTTTTGTTCCTCACAAGTCACGTTAAGCCGGTTAATGTGACTCATGTAGCACAATTTCAGGGCTTTGCCTACAGGCCCGGGCTCCGGTCCGGGCCATTTTCCGGGCTGATCAACGGGTAGTCCCGCTCATGCTCCGGCACCAGGAGATCCTCCCCGTCGAGGCTGAGCGACGCCGCCTCGTCCGACGCGGGATTAAACCGCAAGACGCAGACCCCGCGCAGGCTGTCCCCGGCACCGGCCTCCGGCTCGATGAAAACGGGCCGGACCCATTCATCGGCGCTCACCTCCCATCCGCCGCAATCCAGAATTACGGCCCCGCCGAACTCCGCGGTCTCGTAGATCACGTCAGCAACCACGGCGCGCGCCCGGTCAAGATCGGCACGGTGAACCCGAATCCAGGCCACCCCTTCGGCGGTCATGACCCCCTCGGTCAGGACCTCCCCGGCCACGCTGAACCCCTGAACGAGGTCCCCGTCGCTCAACGCATCCACAAAGCTCAGCTCCGGTGAGGGGCCATGCGTGAAATATCCCGCTGCCGGGCCTCCGGCCCAGACCCGCACCCCGGCCGCGTTAGGATCCGTCTGCGCCGGGGTGAGGCCGGATCGAGGGTCCTTCATCAGGCTTGTGGCCTGCGTCGCAAGGGCGCGCAGCGTCTCTGCGCTCCGCTCAGGCGCGAGATCCGCCTCTGAGATCTCTGCAAGCTTGTTGATCAGGCCCCGGGCCGTTGTCGGTTCGGTCGGTGCCTCCGCGATCGCAAGTACACCGGGTCGCCACGGGGAGCTTCCGTCAGGGCTCGGGGCCCAGAGGCGACCGTTATAGGAGATATGCGCGATCAGCTGGCCCACCTCATCGAAGACCTGCCCGAAACCGAACTGGGACGCTCCGTATCCGGACCCGTCCCGTAGGGCGACGTAGCCGCGCTGCGCCTCCTCCAGAGATCTGCGGTTCCGGACCCACTCGATCCTCGGCGTCCCGCTCAGGTCCTCATTGAGCTCGACCCGGACCCGGAAACGGGTTCGCTCATTTGTCTCGTATCCGAGTTTGTCTTCTGCGCGCATGTTTATCTCCCATCACTATGGGGATCACTTTAGGGGGTCCGAATGAAAAGGAAAAATATGAGACGTGATAAGGACTATTTTTTCGCATGTCCCGTGATGTGCTTTCCCGGAACACACCGAAGGAGATTAGGATGAGCGCGATCCGTACCGGCACCTTCACCACAGCTCTTGGAGAGCTGGACTGGTCCTGGACCCCGGGCTCGGAGCCGCGGCTGACCACCATCCGCATTCTGGGTGTTGCCGGGTGGGAACCCGGTTCGGAACGGATGCTCTCTCGTCTGAACGCTAGCGCGGACTTCATGGCGTCTTTCCGGCAGCTGATCAGCCCGATCCAGGTGCCGGAGCTGGTCTCGACGCCTTGATCATCCTTTGCGGACGTGCAGCCCGAACGCCTCATGCAGAAGCTCGAACCGGCCGCGCCGGATCAGGTTGCGGCGCGCAAAATCGTCACGTCCGGAGACGGTGGCGACCTTCGTGATGAGGCGTCCGCCGCGGCGCTCCTGATGAAGCACCCCCTGGATCGCCTCCGCGACCATGTCCCGCGCGAGCTCCTCGCTCATCGCGTCCGAGGCGAAGGAGACCAGATTGATGATCGCCCGGACCGGGTCTGAGGCGTGGATCGTGCTGACCACCATGGGGCCGGAGAGGGAGATCCGTAGCAGCTCCTGCGCCGCCTCCGGGGTCTGTACGTCCCCCAGCATCATGTAACGCGGGCCCCAACGACGCGCCGCCCGGACCCCCTTGGGGAAGTCATGCTCCGGGATCTCGACCTGATATATGGCGCCGGCCCCGCTCACGGTCCCCAGGGGCACCTCGGGGGGGTCCTCAAGGGTGACCCCCACCTCACCGTTCTCCATCACCCAGGAGCGCAGACAGCTCGACGCGGTCGTGGTCTTGCCGGATCCGAACGCGCCTGACACCAGAATCAGCCCCCGGTCCCGCCCCAGCGATCGGATCTGCTCAACGACGCTTTTCGGAATCCCCAACTGGTCCAGATCGAACGCGGTCGGGCTCAGCCGTCTCAGGCACCAGGTCCAGCCCGGGCCCGGCTCCGGGGCGGACTCGCGAGACCGGATAAGGGCGGCCCGGTAGACGCCACCATTGTGCGCGTGACTGAACTCCTCCGGCTCCCCCCTCTCACGCCAGCTGCCCAGAAGGGAGGTCCGGAGACCGTCCGCGTCCGGAACGAGATGGTCCGGAAGGATCCGGACCGGACCGCCCTGCCCCGCGCTCACGAGGTTACGGATCAGGAAGGGGGCCGACCGATCAGCCGGGACATATATGTCATCAAAGAGGACCTCAGAGAGACGCGTGGCCTCCGCTGACATCAGAAGCACCGCGTCATGGCGAGCACCCGACCGTAATCCGTCCCCACCTCATAGGCGTCAGAGACCCCGTCCGGGTTCCCCAAGGCCGGGTCGTCCTCCGGATTGAACGGGTTCCCCGGGGTGTAGGTGCAGTTTCCGGGGGCCGGATAGGGCCCGCCCGAGAAGGTGAACGTGCAGACGTCCTGTGAGACGTACTGATAAAGCCGGACCCGCCAGCCCGCCCCCTCATCCTCCGCGAAGGCCCGCATCCCGACCGTCGCACGCCCCGCCGGGTCAGAGAAGGCGGCGGGGAGGACGTAGACGCGCGGCTCAACCAGGAACGCCCCGTCTGGGGTCGTTGCGGGGCATTGCGGCTTCGGGATCGTGTCACCGGAGGCGAGCACCTGAACGTCAAAGATTCCGGTTGACAGGTCCGTGTCCCCCATAAGGAACCGGTCCGCGGTGACCTGAACCTCCTGGGACCCGGCCACGTCCAGCTCCACCGCCAGCGGCCTGACCCCGGTCGTCGTCTCGATGAGGAAGTTCTCCGCGATCAAGGTCCCGGTCATCCGGGTCAAATCACAGTCGATCGTCAGCTCCGTTTCGGAGCCGACCCCGGGGGCGACGGACCCGCAACCGAGCACCCGGAGGTTCTCGAGGGTCGAGACCACGTCCGGAACCCCGTCCCCGGTCGTGTCAACGGGCGGGCTCATGGTGATCCGGGTCGTCCCCTCGATGGCGGGGAACACGTCCGCAAACCCGTCCCCGGTGGTGTCATAATTGACGATCACGATGTCCCCGTAGACCGCGTTCGTGGTGTCCCGACACTCGATGTAGAGGGGGCTGTTCTGGTCAAGAGAGGGGTCTGAGAGGATCCCCTCGCAGCGGCGGAACGCGTCCTGAAGGTCCGTCTCCGGGTCAGGCAGGTCTATGCTCATACCTGACGCGTTCAGGACCCCGTAACCCCCGAGCGCCACGATCGCGGCGAACCGGCCCACCGGATCGGCGGGGAACCCGTCCGCCCCCACGAACCCGCCGAGATCAAAACTGAACACCCCGTAAGGACCGCGCGCTTCCGTTCCGGACTCCACGAACCCGGCGTTGGACCGTTCCGTGCGCCCGGTGACGGGCGCACCCGTCTGAGTGGGTACCGGTATCCCCTCCGCTGAGACCAGGACCGCTTCGATCCGGACCTCACCGTTAAGCGGGTCGCCGTCGATCAGGTCCGCCGCGATGGACCCCTGCCCGCCCGGGTCCATGTCCGCGACCGTCAGGGTCACCTGCGGGACCGTCGCGTCCGACACCGAAACGGCACGGGCCAGGAGCCGGAACTCCTGCCCGTAGGTCCGCGACAGGGCCCCGGAATCGTCCAGAAAGGAGAGCGGGAGGAAACCCAGATCGGTCAGGTCGGACACGTCATATCGAAGAAGGGCGGAGCCGGTGAGCGTCGCCTCATCATACAGGTCCTCCAGCAGGTCCTCATAGCGGGAGGAGACGAAGTTCTGCGCCCCCTGCATCACCAGGGCGTACTCACGGGCGATCAGGATCTCCTCCTGACGCTCCTGCTCCTGAAGGATGAAGGAGGCGGAGAAGCCGATCACTGAGGAGGCCAGCCCCAGATAGAGGATCCCCTCCAGCATGGTGATCCCGCGCTGACGTCCGCTCATCAAATTTTTCATTTTTAGCATCACGTTATCCTTGAAAGAGCCGCATGAGGAGGACCCCGTAAAGGGCCCCCAGGGACATGGGCAGGAACGGGGCTGATCGGCCGGACCCGGTCAGGCCCGCCTCCTCAACCGCGTCCGTGGCGGCCGGGCCCCTGATGATCCGGTAAAGCGGATCCGGCGCCCGCAACACCAAGATCAGGAGGCCGGATAGGAGCAGGTAGGTCAGAAACGTATAAGGGGTCAGCCCGAAAAGGAGGACGGGCAAGCTCAGCGCGATCAGATCAGGCGGCGGGAGGACCCGCCGGCCGCTGATACCCTGCAGGGCCCAGCCCCCCTGCGCGGCACAGAAGATCAGGGCCGCTATCGCGAAGGCCGTTAAGGGGCCCACAAGGAACGGGCCGATCAGGCTGGCCGACAACGCGCCGCAGACCAGGAGCGGGACCACCACCCCGTCCGGGGCCCATGCGGTCCGATGATCCGTCCAACCTGTTATGAGCAGCAGGGCCCCGAAGAGGCAGAGCGCGAGCTCCGTCTCTATCGGGACCGGTACGGGGGCGAACCGGATCACCACCAGGACCCCCATAGAGCCCGCGAGGGATGAAAGGGCCGCGCCGATGAGGCCCGGGTCCGTCTCCGGACCGGCGGCGAACCGCAGCGAGGCCCGGTTCCAGACGGCCAGCATCAGAGAGACCGGCACCATAAGGGACAAGCTCATCATCCGCCACGCCTCAGGATCGCCGGGGCGCCGGCGGCGATCGGTCCGGTCGGGAGCGGAACCTCCACCTCCCCGATCATCGCGGATCCGACCCCCGGGAAGGCGATCACGCCCGAAACCCCGCCCAGGCCGATCCGGTCCGGTATCTCCTCCACCACGCCCCGGTAAGCGGAGGGGGCGAAACTGTCGGTGCCGTACCCGTCAGCCCAGGTCAGCAGAAGCCTCTGCGCGCCCTGCTGGACCACTTCGCTGCGCCATGAGGCGAGCGGCTCAAGCGGGTAAGGCAGGGGATCCGTGATCTCGCCGACCGGGAACCCCGTTCGGGTGGCGACCTCGAAATGATGCTGATGGTGACGGATCATGTCGCGTGCCAGCTCCCCCGAAACGGAAACGTCCTCCCGATCCTGATCCGCAACGAGCGTGAAGGAGAGGAGGATCGTGAGGGCGATAACGGGGGGGACGAGGCTGATCATGACGACCCCTTATTCGGTTGAGGGGGCGTCTGGCCTCGCCTCTTGCGGCGGAGGGGGGACCCGAACGGCCCCGTCAAACAGGTCCGATCCCGGGACCCCGACAAAAGCCGAGGGACCCGTATCCTGAGCCCAGAGGACAAAGGGCAGCCCCGGAGGATTTATCCGCGCCGCCAAGGCCCCGTTCGTCTCGATCCGGGCGATCAGCCCCTCACTGCTAGACAGGCGCTCCTCGTCAAACTCAAAAGTGTCAGCACGGACCCGCCCCGTCAGAAGATCCTTGAATGCGCCTATCGGGCCGTTAGAGCTTAGCACACGTCTCATGAGGTCGGCGGATTGGGGCGCGTTCGTGACGACCGGGATAACGCGCAAAGAGAGCGCGCCCGCCTCAACCTGATCTGACAGCATCAGGTAGGTAGCGCGGGAGGAGGGGTCTGAGAGGTCGAGCCAGGCCCACACCTCAGGCGCGTCCTCCCCCCCTAAAGGGATCGAGAAGGCGTCTGACACCGTCAGGCTTAGTGCCGCAGCGATCAGATCGGGCGTCGGCTCCGACCAGTCCGGAACGGTCTGCTCCGGGTCGTCGCGAAGGGGGATGGGGGCTGACCCGGTCAGCGCCGCGCCGAGGTCAATACCCGCCGCGGAGAACAGGTCCCCCCGGATCAGACCTCGCCCGTCCGGCGCTCGCATCCAGAGCCGCTCGGATCCGTCTACGGACCAGGCCTCCAGTCCGCCGACAATGCCCAGGTAGTTTAATCCGGGCCAGTCCCGGATCTGGTCAGGCGGGGTTTGCGCAAAAATGGAGGAGGCCCCCACAAAGAGAGCAAGGAGGCTCGAAGCCGTCATCCTCAGACCGTAACGCATGATATTCCCCGCTCAGATGTTGTCCTTTGAGATGCCCCGGCCGACTGATGTCGGCCGGGGCGGGAGATCAGCGATCGTAGGTGACCGTGATGTCTGCCCCGTGCTGGTTCCCGCAAGCGCCCGCCGCCTGGACCGGAGTCACGGGGAGGGTCGCCGCCAGGGGAGTGCCCGCAGTCCCACTGAACGTGCCGGTCGGGGCGGCGATTTCGATGCTGGCGATACCGATACCGGTCACGCCCTGACCACGTGCATCAGCCGTTGCGATACGCACACAGGCGTCCGAGGGGACGTCCACCATCTCGATCGTGAACTGCTGGTCAGCACCGGTAACGGTGACATCTCCGCCCCAGGGGTGACGGATCGCTGTGCCCGTGTTGTCCTGGAAGTTTGAGGGGACCGCGCCAGCGTTCACCAGGGCCGCCGTCAGATCAGCCGTACCGAAATCACGCGCGTTCTGGTGCAGGGCGCGGGTCTCTGAGGAGATCGAAACGATCCCGCGTGCCGTCTCGGTGACCCGGTTAGACAGCTGGGCGTTCTGGAACAGGACGATCCCGCCCACGACCAGGCTCAACGCCAGGACCAGGTAGAGGATACCCTCGATAAGTGAAATACCGCGCTGACGGCCACCGATCGTGGGGGCCAGTTTACGGGCCAAAGCGTTGATACGCCCGCTTTTCGCATAAGCGAAAGGTTTATTTTTGATCATGGTTCTCTCCATTCAGATCAGCTTAATGGGCCACAACGGCTCCGGGAAACGAGCTCCTAGATGCCCGAGACAGTCTCTATTTTCTCATTTTTCGCACCTCTTTGACAGTAAAAGAACCTTAAACCCCTTAAGTTCTCCACAAAAAAACATCAGAACCCCGAGCTGAGACTGGACGCGATCTGGTCCTGGAGCGAGTACATCCCCCCGACGATCCCCAGAATGATCCCGAAAACGAGCAGCAGGACCAGGGTCCGGATGAGACCGATTGACCTTTCGATTCGCTCCCGCCCCCTCTCCAGCCAGTCCTCCGAGATCCGGTGTAGCTGCGCGCTCAGATCATGCGTGTCCGCGAACACCTTTATCGAGAGGTTCATCGTCGGATCAGGCCAGCCGGTCCCGCTCGCGTGAAGGGCCGCGCCGAAGTTGAGACCGTTAAGCATCCCGGACCGCACCCGGTTCAGCCGGAACCGGACATAGGGGGTCGCCATCGGACGCACCCGCTCAACCGCGTTCATGACCGAAAGCCCACCCTGAACGAGGGAGGAGATGGAGATCAGAAAGGAGATCCCCGTATACATCCGGTACAGGCTGAAAACGGGAAGCCGGTCCGCGACGGACCGGCCCGCGCCCGCCCAGCGGGGCAGGAGCGCCGTAATAACAACGACGACGCTTACCAGAAAAGCGAGGGCCGGGATTGCGACCCGGTCCGCGAACTGACCCAGTAGAAGCAGGAACCGGGCCGGGCCGGCCCACTCCTCCGTCGGCAGGAGCCCCTCGATTTTCGGGACCACCTCCGCGCCGAAATAGAACGCGATCCCGTAGACGGCGCTGATCAGCGCGGCCGGGTATATGAGCCCACCGATGATCGTGCTGAAGATCTGTCGACGCTTCTTCACCACCTCACAGTACCGGGCCAGATATCCGGGGAAGTCGTCAGAGCTCTCCGTCGCCTCAAGGATCATCGCGTCCTCCGCCGGGACCCAGCCCCGAACCGCGTCCCCGAAGCTCAGACCGTTCTTCATCCCGTCAAGGATGTCGCGCAGGATAAGCGCGGTCGCCTCCTTCGGCTTACGCCCCTCATCGCTGGCCACCTTCCAGGCCATCAGGAGCGCGTCCGTCTTGCTGACCCCCGTCCGGAGCAGGGCCGCGAGCTGCTGATAAAGGGCGAGCCGATCGCTCGTGCCGAACTGGATCTTGGCGAATCGCCGCTCAAACTCGTTCATGCTCTTCCCCTCATCCTCTCTACGTCCGCCCGAAGTCGGGGGATCAGGCCCTTGAAGTCCCGCTCATAGACGGAAAGGAGGTCCACCTCCTCCTCCACCTCGTTCAGATCACACAGGCCCGCGCCAACCTTGACGAGCGCGTGGTGGAGGACCGGCAGCCCCCCCATACCGCCGTCCTCGACCGGCTTGATCCAGTGATCCCGCATCTCCTGCCGCCTCCCCTCCTCAAGAAGCTTAAGCAGGGTCGGGGTCAGCTCGACCGTTTCGGCCGCGACGGTCCTGCCGGTCAGCCCCCCACGGCATTCTGCGCAACCGTCACCGCGCACGAACAGCTCCTCCTGTGGGAGATCAAAAAGGCGCAACGCCCCCTTCGCCAGCTCGTGTGATATCTTCCGGTCCTTCAGCGCCTGATGAAGGGTCCGCCGACAATGAGGACACATCACGCCGCAAAGGCGCTGATAGATCAGCCCCCCCTTCAGGTCGGGACGGGTGAGGTCCTTGATGTGTACGTTCAGGTCCAGAAGGCGGTCCAGGATCCCGAAAGCGCTGCCGGCGTGAATCGTCGACCAGACCGCGTGTCCGGACCCGATCACCTCCATCGCCAGCGTCGCGATCCGCTCGTTGCGGATCTCGCCGAGCACGATCACGTTCGGGTCGGAGCGCAAGGACCCCTCCATGCCGGCGGAGAACCCGTCTTTCCCGTCCGGCTGAGGCTTGGCGACCACCTGAATAGCGCCGGGGATGTCGAGCTCCTTAGGCTCCTCGATGATATACATCGAGATCTCCCGGTTCTTCTCGATCAGCATCTTGTTCAGGGTCCGCTGGAGCGTGGTTGACTTGCCAGATGAGACCTTGCCTGAGAGCAGGTAGAGCCCGTTCGTGCGACGCCGCATTACGGCGATGTCGCGGATGTGATGCTCCGCGTAACCCAAGCTGTCGATCTCCGTATCCTTAGGATCGCTTCGGTACTTGAGACGCATAACCAGCGCGGCCCGGTTCTCGCTCGTCGGTGAGTATTGAAGCCGGACCAGCTCAACCCCGCGCGGCAAGACGCCGGACGCCGGCGTGAGCGCGCCCTGCTGGAATGACAGGTCGGAGGAGACCGCCCCCTGGTCAGCCGAGACCGCGATGGCCGCCTTTATCAGGGCCACCCCGTCATCGGGGTTGCGATAATCAAGGTCCATCATCCGCCCATGAACCCTGACCCGGACCTCCGCGTTGTGCCGCAGGACCCGGATATGAACATCTGACGCGCCGAGCACCGCCGCTTGGGACAGCAGGGTTGCGAGCTCCCTCTGCCGCTCGACCCCTTCGGTGAGCGCCCTGGTCGAATCCTCGCCGTCCTCCTGTGCGCGGGTGTAGATGTCGATGATCTTCGCCGTCTCGACCTCAACCACGCTCGTCACCGGGTGCCCGCCGTTCCGGGACAGGTTCAGGATGGACTTGACACGGCCCGACCAGCGATCAGCGCTTGAAACAAGGGCGATCCCGTTCGCATAGATGGCGATCAGACGTCGGTCCTCGTGCGAGATGGACACCTCCCCGCCGATGCGGGTCAACAGGGCGGACGCGGGGAGCCCGTCTATCTGACCCATCGCCTCGACAAGGGTCAGGTCCGATCGGGGACGAACGGCCGGGAGCCGTTCATGTTGAGGCGTTGATATCTCGGTCATCCTGACCCCCTCAATTCGGGAGCTGGAGGAACATTTCCTGACCGCGACGAGAAATCATAACACCGTCCTGACTGATCGACACAATCCGGACTCCGCCGATAAGGGAATCCCCCTCCCGGACCCGGACCCGGTCCGGTCCATATCGCAGGACGGCGGAGAGGCTCCCCGGGGTGCCGAAGATCTCCCGCAGGGAGATCAGACGCGCCTCCCCCTCTGGGGAGGGCTGGTCCTGAGCGGCGTCCTGCTCACCGGAGAGCTCTGAAAGGCGGCGATCGATCAGCTCGATCAGCTCTGAGCCGTCACTTCTCGCGGGCCGGGCGTCTGGGGCCGGTGCCTCCGGGGCGGACAGGCCCTCAAGCTCCCTCCTCAGCCGGGCCATCTCGATCTGGGCGCGAAGCCCGGCGGGGGTGTCTGAAAATCGAAGGAACTCACCAGGGGAAACTTCGATCATTGCGTCCGGACCCAGCACCTGGATCAGCCTCTCGATCGCCTCGGCGTGCTGCAGTTGACGGTTCAGGATGAGAACCCCCTCCCCCAGCTTAGACTGCCTGGCCAGGATGCCGGTCTCATCCAGAAGCTCTGTGGCCTCCGTGGTGATCGGGTCGGTCACCTGCGCCGCGACGGGCGCGGCCAACACGGCGAGGATCGGTAAAAGGGCGATCCGAAGGGTATTTTGTTTAGCGGTATTAGTCATGAGAGTGCCTCTTCCGTTGTCCCGTCAGCTCACATTGGCGGGAGGGGGAGAATCGGGGGGTGATAAATTTTCGCAGTCAGGTTCCAGGTCCCTGTATCGACCGAGTAGATGAGCGCCTCAGGCGCAAGCGCGGGGACGTCGGACAGGAGGCGCGCGTAATCCTCGATCGCAACGGAGGTCTCGAGAGAGAGGTCATGCCGGTTATAAACCGGGGACCGGAGGTCCTGCCGCTGGGTCGTGGTGAGGGACCGGACCCGTGGACGAAGGGTCACCCCGATTCCGAGGGTCTGGAACCGGGAGAGGACCAGGTCGGACACCTCCCCTTCGGTCCATGGGGGGGATATCACCGCATCCGAGGGGCCCTCAAAGCTGATCTCCCGCCGCAGCTGCGCACGGCTGCCCCCTTCAAGAAGTGACACCTGATCCTCAAGGTGAGATGTGGCCGCCCGCAACCAGGGGATCCGACCGATGGTCCGGCCCCACTCCGTGGAGACGACGCCGTCACCCCCGGAGGCGGCGCAGATGATCGGTCCGTTCGTCCAGCCAGGCAGGACAAAGAGGGTCCGCTCGATCTCCCGGACACAGGTGTCGACGAAAGATGCGATCTGCGGGGATACGGCCCAGGGGTAGGTCCTCGGGTCAACCCGGACCATCGCGTCACGCATGCGCGCAAGCTCCTCAGCCCGCTCCGCCTCCTGACGTTTCATATCCGACCAGTACAGGTACCCGGACCCCGCGATCAGCCCGATCAGGGACAGGATAACGACCCGCTGGATAACGTCCTTCTTCCCGTCAACCGGACGCAAGACGGCACCGGATCGCATGGAGAAGGACTGCTCGATGCGGGCCTGTGTGGTGCCCGAAACGTGCCAGTCATCCGGCGCGATAATCCGGGTCCAGTCGGGGGCGTCCAGCATATCAAGAAGGAGGGTTCTCGCGGAGGCCTCATCGGCCACGACCGCGTCCTCATAGACCTCGCCGTCACGAACGGCCGCAACCCACCAGAACCGGTCCGCCTCATTTATCCGGAAGGCGCCGGCCCAGCGGGGCCCCATAAGCTCTGATCTGGCGGAGGTCACAAGGGCGAGTGCGCCGCGGGGTTGTTGACGATCTGGTGATCCGAACCCGTATTGTGCGCCGTGCTGAGCGTAAAGGGCGCGCCTATAACCGCCCTTGCGGCCACGATCCGCCTGGTCCTTGACCCGTTCCCCCTCCTGAGCCGGCTCCCAGTCAAGCCCGACAGCATACCTTTTGCGCCCGTTAAGAACGTTCCCGATCCCGTCATACTGAAGATCAAGAGGGGGGGTGTCGGGGATCTCCCCTGACGGGTCCTGGTCGGGGCCGGGGCCTTTTCCTATGCGGGGGAGCCGGCCGAGAAGTCCGGAAAAGCTGCTCATCAGCTCACTCCGACCGGATCGGGCTGCGGCGGTTCAGGATCCGGGGCGTGATCATCAGAACCGTTGAGACCTTCTCCCGGGTCGCGTTGCGTCCGCCCCCGAAAATGGGCAGGCCCGCATCGCCAAGGCCGCTCCGTCCAACCTGCGTCCGTTCCCGCTCAAAGCCGGCGAGGATCAGGGTCTGTCCGTTACGGATCACCGCCTGCTGCTCAAATGACGTCTCGGACACCTGCGGGAGCTGGATCGTATCCACCCCGTCCCCGAAGGTCTGAATGCCCCTCAGCTCAGAAAGGCCGACCGTGTACTGAACCATCACCTCGCGGTTGTTGAGGATGCGCGGGAAGATCTGAAGCTGGAAACCGGTCTCAACCTCATCCGTCTGGGTGGACCGGGTCTGATTCCCGTTCCCGTCCGTCTCCACCTCCTGGCTCTTGATATAAGCGAGCCGGTCCGTGACCTTGATGGGGACGACCCGGTTATTTGAGGTCGTCGCACCGGCACGGGTGTCAACGGAGACGCGACCCTGACGAGAGAGCGCCTCAACAACCATGCTCAGGTCAAGATCACCGGTGATCACGCCGATGTTGACGGAGCCGACCGGCCCCGCAAGAGACTCGTTACCGATCAGGTTCACGGATTCACCGGCCCCCTGCAGAAGTGACCCGATATTGATCCCGTACCCCTCGGAATCTGTCGTGGAGACCGTCAGTACGTTCACGTCAAAGGAGACCTGCTGACTGACCGCCTCGTTCAGCTCATTAAAATAGTCAGAGATCCGGTCATGATCTGAGAGCTGTGCGGTCACCGTTACCAGACCGGTCCCGGATCCGAGCGCCACCGTTGACCCCTCAGATATGATCCCGCGCAGAGAGGCATCAACCTCCCCCCAAACGTCCGTCGCCAGCGCGGTGCTCGACTCCATCTCCCCTGCGCCGATGCTGGTGCTGATGGTTGAGCGGTTCGGCAGCGCGGACACCTGATACTGACGGGTCACGAAATCCCGAAATACGATCCGCCCGTCACGGTAGGCCCACTCAACGGAGAAGGCCGAGGCCACCTCGTCAAGCACCCTGGACAGGGGGCCCCGAAGGGAGGGTCGGATCCGGATCCGCTGCGCCTCCGTCTCCGGGTTGGACCGGTTTATTACTGGACCGTCACGTTGCTCAGGCTCTGAGAGCCGGGCTACGTCCGTCGAATCAACAATCTCGGTGTCAGGCTGTGAGCTGATAACGCCTGCCGGTCCGAGGGCGGTCAGGTGGGGGGTCCCGGTAATCTCCGTCAGTCTTTGCGCGATCTCAGACAGGGACATCGGGTCACGCGACTGAAGGGAGACCGCGCCCGGCTCCTGCAGGCTGGCAGGAAGACGCGCTGCGGAGGAGGTGCGCTCCGGGGTCGCACCCAGGAAGATCCCCTCGGACACCTGAGCGCCGCCCGCTCGCAACGCCTCTCGACTTTGAAATCCGGTCACACCGTCACTGACGCGACGCATGTCCTCCCCCACCTGATTGGTGGAGGACCCGATAACGCCGCCACATCCGGCAAGCGCAAGTGTCAGGAGGGTTAGAGCGGGTCTTAGTGTTTTCGAGCGCATGGTCTGATATCCCGTCAGTTATTGTTCAGGGTGGTGTCCCGGACGTGAATGACCCGATTCCCCATATAAAGGGTCACGGTCAGATCGGGACTGGTCATGTTGACCGCGTCGGACAGGGCCCGAACAGCGGATAGGAAATCTGAACCAAGGTCCGCGGCAGCTCTGATCCGATAATCGTTTTTCGCATCCCAGACCAGCTCCCATCCCTCCCGGGCGGCCCAGTTCTGTAGCGTCGACTGCAACGTGCTCTCTGCCCTGACCGTCCAGGACTGATCTCCCGAGATGGCCCTCGCAGAACCGCTGTCAGAAAGCGCGCTCCCCGCTTGCAGCATGAGCGCGCCCGCTATGAGGGCGGCATGACATAAGTTCTGGCGTTTCACACGTGGTCCCTTTCGTCCTGACGGGGAGTGAATATTGAACCTCCCGGTTTTCGCAAGCATACCCTATATTGATAAAATCAAAAGACCGAGGAGCTTTCCGAGCGCATCTGTTGGGCACATTTATGTGGATAGGCGTTCCCGATGCCCGTCCAGCGTCCGATTTATATCCCGTTCGAAAATTCACACTATAGAGACTTATGGATTATGGTTTATTTTTCGCATAAGATACGCAAGAAGAGCCAGATATAAAGAAAGGGATGAGCATGCGCCGTTTCAGAAAGACCAGATCGCTCCTTCTGGCGGTCACCGCCCTGACGATGATCACCACACCGGGGCTGTCACAGAGCCAGAGCTCCACTGTCGATAATGTCCAGGGGATCATAAATCCCGGTTCCGGACAAAGACCGGACGCGACGGCCCGGATCGGGATCACCACCTCTGTTGGACAGGCGCTTGAGGACCCGGTTGCGGCGAGCCCGACCGAGTTCTCAACGGTCGGTGACAATCTCGGCAACCACACCGCGATCGAGGATCTCAGCCTGAACGGGAACGACCTCATCCTGGAGGGCGGTGACGTCCTGTCCGGGGGTGGTCGGGTCCTGGGAATCGCCGAGACGCCGACCCAGAACTCCGAGGCGACCTCGAAATTCTACGTGGACGGCTTGAGGTCGGACCTGACCGAGGCCATCACCGTCGTTGAGGAGGACGTGCAGACCCTGTTCGAGCGCCGAATCAACACTCCGCTCAACCAGGGCCTGACCGGCGGCGGGCCGCTGAGCTCGGACCTCACCCTGACCGTCGACGGAACGGTTGTCCGCACCAGCGGGAACCAGGTCGTCAGTGGCCTGAAAACCTTTTCCGGATCCGTCAGCCTGGCCAACGGGCGCCTGCTCGACGTGGCCACGCCCGTGGAACTCTCGGACGGGGTCAACAAGGATTATGTGGACCAGCTGGGCGAAACGCTGGGCGGTGAGATCGACGATCTGACACAGACCTTCCTGAACCGGCGTATCGACACCGGCGCCGGCCTTCTGGGCGGAGGCGATCTCAGCCAGGACCGCGTCCTGCGGTTCGATACCTCCTGGGGAGACAGTCGCTACGCGCTACGCGATCGCGATCTGATCGCGGGCGACGGTCTCTCCGGCGGGGGGAACCTCGGCCAGGATCGGACCTTCTCTGTTGACGGTTCCGTCGTTCGGACCTCCGGAAACCAGATGATCGGGGGGAACAAGACCTTCACCGGGCTGCTGGCCTTCTCCGACGGTCGCCTCACCTCGGTGGGGACGCCTGTCGTCTCCTCTGACGCGGCGACGAAAGGATATGTCGACGGGCTGACCGACCAGATCGGTCAGGACATCGACACGCTGTTGGCCCGCCGCATCAACACCGGCACCGGCCTGAGCGGTGGTGGTGACCTGACCGCCGATCGCACGCTCGTGTTCGACACGAGCTGGGGTGACGCGCGATATGCGTTGCGCTCACGGGCCCTGACGGCCGGTGACGGCCTGACCGGGGGTGGCAGCCTCGCGGCCAACCGAACCTTCGACGTTGACGGGACCGTCGTGCGGACCTCCGGTGACCAGTTGATCTCCGGCCTGAAGACCTTCCGCGATGTGGACGGGACCTTTTTCCAGAGAGAAGGCGGGCAGGACGGGGTCCTGTTGCGCGGTCGACCCGGCGGGTCCAGCAATTACGCCGTTACGCTCGCCCCCTCCACGCTGAGCGGGAACCGGACCGTGACCCTCGCAAACGGTGACACCACCCTGGTCCCCGGAACGATGGTGGCGACGAGCCGGTCCATCATCGCCGGGGACGGACTGGAGGGGGGCGGCACTCTATCTGCCGATCGGACCCTGACCGTGGACGGGACTGTGGTCCGGACCGGCCGGTCCGTTCTGGCCGGGACCGGCCTCAGCGGCGGCGGCACGCTCGCGTCAAACCGGACCCTCTCCTTCGACGCGGCCTGGGGGGACGCCCGTTACGCGACCCTGTCCACGACGCAGACGATCACCGGTGCGAAAACCTTCACCGCCTCCCCTTTCTTCTCAGGTCAACGCCTGAGGGGGGTGGCTGCTCCGATCCAGGGGACGGACGCCGTCAACAAGGCTTATCTCGAGGCGTTTGAGACCGACCTGAACACTGATCTCGCGGACCTAACGGCGCGTCGGATCGACACCGGGACCGGCTTGAGCGGCGGCGGAGACCTCTCTGCGGATCGCACCCTCGTGTTTGACACCGCCTGGGGGGACACCAGATACGCCCTGCGCTCTCGGACCCTGACCGCAGGTGACGGGTTGAGCGGCGGCGGGAACCTGGCCGCGAATATGAATTTTTCGGTTGACGGGACCGTCGTGCGGACCTCCGGGGATCAGACCGTGACCGGGCTCAAGACCTTCGTGGAGCAGGACGGCACGCTTTTCCGCAGTTCGGCGGGTCAGGACGGGCTTCTGCTCCGTGGGCGTCCCGGGGGGAGCGGCAATTACGCGGTCACGATCACGTCTGACAGCCTGACCGGGAACCGGACCCTCACCCTCGCCAACGGGAACACAACCCTGGTGCCGGGCACCATGGTGGCGACGAGCCGCTCGGTGGTCGCCGGTGACGGGCTCTCCGGGGGTGGCACTCTATCTGCTGACCGGACCCTGACCGTGGACGGGACCGTTGTCCGGACCACCAGGTCCGTCCTGGCCGGAACGGGTCTGAGCGGCGGGGGCGCGCTGTCCACAAACCGGACCCTCTCGTTTGATGCGACCTGGGGGGACGCGCGCTACGCGACCCTGTCCACGGCGCAGACGATCAGCGGCGCTAAGACCTTCACCTCCTCCCCGTTCTTCTCGGGGCAGCGCCTGCGCGGGGTCGCGGCGCCGGTTCAGGGGACGGACGCGGTCAACCGGGATTATCTCGACAGCGTCATCGGGACCGCCGGCAGCTCCTATTCCGCCGGGACCGGCCTGACCCTGTCCGGGGACACCTTCTCGATCACGAGCATCGCGGCCGGGAACGGCACGATCGGGGCGCTGCGCTACAACGGGAACTCCCAGTCCTCCGGTCAGCTCTACGGGGGCACCGCGAACCCGACCGCGACCACCCGGCTGAACTACGACGGGTCCCTTTATGCGACCCGGTTCTACGCGAACCAGTACTTCTACTTCTCGGATGAGACCCTGAAGGAGAACGTGAGCCGGATCGAGGGGGATGAGGGGATGGGTATCATCCGCACGGTCCGTCCGGTCCGCTACGATTGGCGGGAGAACGGGCGCGAGGCGCTCGGGGTCATCGCCCAGGAGACGGCGGAGATCCTGCCAAACCTGGTCGACACGAACGAGGCCGGCCTGATGTCCGTCGACTACATCCAGCTCATCGCACCCATGATCGCGGCGGTCCAGGACCTGGACGCGCGCGTCGCCGAGCTGGAGGCGCAGAGGGACTGATCCCCCCTCAACCGGATCGGCGGTTTTTCGCAAAATTAGACGGGGCGGCTCATAATCGGGTCGCCCCGTTTTGCGAAAAAGGTTATGTGATCGGCGTTCCTATAGAAGGCCGACCTGATGCGACCCGTTCTAACCCTCTTAACCCTGATCCTCCTCAGTGCGGGATGCGCGGCCCCCTTCGGGCCCTTCTCGGCGCCGGTTTCCGCAGAGCAGGCGCACCAGCCGATCCCGCAGGTCATGATGGGGGCGCTTCAGGAGGATCTCGACCTCAACGAGGTCCAGGCGGCCGCGATCCTGGGGAATCTGGCCCAGGAGACCGGGAATTTCACCCATCTGCAGCAGGTGGGCGGTCCCAGCTACGGGTACTCCCAGTGGCTGGGGTCCCGGAAGCGGGCCTTTTTCACCTTCGCCAAAACGAGCGGAGGGCGCCGCAGCTTCGAGGCGAACTACGGGTTCCTGCTGCACGAGATCACGACGGAATACGGGCCCATGACGATCCGGATGAGGGCCACGAACACCGTTGATGAGGTCGCTCACGTCTTCATGAGGGAGTTCCTGCGCCCGAGCAAGTCCCACGCGAACCTGCCCGCACGGGTCCGCTACGCGGAGCGCTACCTCGCCGGCGACTTCACCGGAGCGGGCTGTCTGGGCCCTGAGCACCTCTCAGGGGACCGGATCCGGCCCTGTCCGGCGCCGGTCGTCGCGGAGGTGGATGCGGAGGCCCCGCCCCGTATCGCCCGGCTCCTCAGCTGGGCGCGTGACCCGTTCTGACCATGCGAAAAGAAAAGGGGCCGCGTTTTCACGCGGCCCTCTTCGGTCTCGAGAAGGGGTCGGGGATCACAGATCCGGCTCGTCCCCCTCCGCCTCGATGACATCCGCGAAGAAGAAGTCGATCTCCGCCCCGTTGTCGTAGCGCAGCTCCTGGAGCGCCGCGCGGGCCGCCTCGATCTGCTCATCGGCGGGGACGTCCGCCTCGGTGAAGGTGGACAGGACCCGGTCCCGCACGTTGATCTCCGCCACCCGGGACGCGGAGTCCCAGCTGTAGAGGTAGGCGCCCACGTGGTCGCGCACCATGAGAACGTCCGCCTCATCCTTGGAGAAGAGCTGCGCCTCGAACCGGTAACCCGGGATCCGGTTCCCGAGGATCTCGGAGATCCGGTTCAGCGCCTCCGGCGCCCAGGTCCGTTCCTGATGACGCGCCAGGTCCTGGAGCACCAGCTCGCGGTCCTGCGCCGAGAGCATACGCGCGCCCAGCTGCATCGCCGGGGTCGTGGTAAGCGCCCCGAAAACCTCCTTCACGATCACCGGGTTCGCGGCCATCGCGGACATCTGGGCCGCGCTGAATCCGGTCCCGACCGGGATCTCCTCAAGCAGCTCGCGCGCGGCCTCCCCGTCGCCCTCATAGGCGGCGGCGGGCGGGGTCAGCGCCAGCTCATGGGTCGGCTGCAGGGCGCCGATCTCCTCGCGCAGGGCCCGGTACTCGGTGAGCTTGGACATCTGCTCCGGGGTCAGCACGTTGGCGTTCGCGCGGCCGATCTCGTACTGCGCCGCATAGGCCCGGCTCTTCGTGACGATGTCCGCGAAGGGATCCTCAAGCGTCGCGTTGATGCCGGCCTGGACGCTGGCCAGAAGGCCGGCCACACGGCCGAATGCGTCCGAGGGGTGGCGCGGCTTAAGCAGCTCCGGCGCGGGCGCGTCCGGGTCCTTCTCCAGCGCCTTCTCATGCGCGGCCTGGAGCTTCTCGTTCTCCTCGGCCACCCGGACGTGATCGCGCACGCTCTCCCGGCCCATCTCGAAGAGACGGACGGCGGCGCGCTGCAGGTTGCCGGCCGGGACCCGCTCATCCCCGCCCGCGATCAGCGGGATCAGGAAGGCCAGGTCGTTCTCGGCGTTCGGGTTGAGCACCATGCCACGGCGATCGGCCCCCTCCATCCAGCCGACCAGGAGGTTCCCGGCCTGGACGTTACGGCCGACGGACTCCGCCAGATCGGCGGGGTTGAAATCGGACATCAGGTCCGGGCTCAGTGGGAGCACCTTTGCCGGGAAGCCCCGGAACTCGGCGCGCATAGCGTTCTGCGCGAACGCGGTCTTGATCGTCAGGGGCATCTAGCTCTCCTTTGGTTTGCGAATAATCTTCTCTTTCTGGATAACAGTCATACGTGAAAACCGCAAACGCCAGAGGCCCTAATTTTCGCAACAAGGAAACCAAACATCGATATTGAGAACATAACAAGAACATGGTATCAAGAGAGATCGAATCTTGTCGCGGAGGTCCCATGCGTCTCGTTCCCGTTCCCGCTTTCACTCAGATCCCGGATGGCCGGATCCGGCTCGGCCCGGTCACCGGCCCGATCAGCCATGTCCGGACGAGCTTTTCGAGGCTCGATGTTCGGCTGAGCACCTTCTCCTCTGATAAGGTGATGGTCTCTCGGCACCCCCAAGGGCTCGTTCTGTCCTGCGCCGGCCCAGGTGTCCGGGGGCATCTGGTCGATAGGGAGGGGCTAGAGGCCCCCTCCTCGGATATCGATGAGCTGATGCTCCGGCTTCTGCGGAGCGGGGTGACCTGCAAGGTCTCCGGGCATTATCGGGAGGAGGAGACCCTGATGGTCGAGAGCGAGGCGCTCTACTGGCGGATCGGCGGGGAGGTCTTATCAAGCGAGCGGCGCGACCTGTTATGCGGGGACGGGACCAGACGCCTCATCTCCGCACGGGCTGCGCCCGCCCCGGGCACAAGACGGGCGTGTGAGGACAGACGGCTGATCGCCGTTTGAACTGGTGAGGTCTGCGAATAACGGTTGACGCGATCTTTTGGTTTCAAGATATTCGTATCATTAAAATTTGTCTTCCATATGAGGCGGTATGCAGACGCGGGATGAGACGAGACGGCTTTGGACGCAGACAGGGCTTCAGGTGTGCGACCTTTCAGGAGCCGATCTTTCGGCGCTGCGGCGTGAGCTGAACCGGCAGATGAAAGATTCAGGGCTGATCAGGGAGAGCTTACGGATGGACGGGCGAATCCGGACCAGAAAGGGGCCGAAAGGGCTTCTGTTCGCGGAGCTGCGCTGTCGATCGGATTATTTCGTGGGGAGACAGGCGGTCACGATGGAGCAGGACGGGTTTATCGGTTTCGCCGGCTGGGCGGACGAGACCAACGTTCAGCCGATCCTGACTGGGTTCTCAAGATGGGTCGCGGCGATGACGTTCGGGCGGATGGCGGCCTGATCCAGTCAGATCGATGGCCCCTCCTCGTCCGTCTCGAGATCCAGATACCCGTTATCAGCCGCCACCGCCCTTATTCGCCGCCAGGCGGCCAGATGTGCGGCGTGACCTGCTGGGGAGAACCCGAGCCCGCTCGTGTTCTGTGTTGGGGCCCCCCCAAGAAGGTCCGCAGCGGCCCTGATCAGGAGTGAGGATCTGCCCTCCCCACGGGCCCCCTCATCGACCCAGAGCTGACCGCCCATGTAGAAGCCACGCGGGGACCCGGTCGGGTCAAGCAGGCCCATGGTGGCGGGGGGCTCCCAGTCAGGGAGCCATCGGGCGGTCCACCCGTCAGAGGACCGGGCCAGGTCCGGGCAGGTTTCCCCCTCGTTCTCCAGCGCCTCCCACAGATGATCGTAATCCTCGTCCCGCCCGTTGATATCAAAAATCGGGAGCACGATCGCCGGGCCCGTGAACTCCTCCGCGCTCAGCTCCCAGGGATCCCGGCACCCCTCGATCGGACCGTCCCGGACCAGGCAGAGCTGAACGGGGGAAAGGATCATCCATGACATCGACCCGGGGTCCTCATGATGGTTCCGGTACCCGATCCCGTCATAACCGGCGGCCCTCATCTGCGTCGCCAGCAGATCGAACCCCTCCCCGGTCTCCTGCTCATGAGCGAGGATCCGGGCGCGAACCTCCGCCCCGAATGCGGGGCCCGCCTCCGAGGCGGCGATCAGACCGAGAAGCCGGTCGAGGGAGTGGTTGTCGTTCAGATCCGGAAGATAGAGGGGGCTCTTGATGTCCAGAAACCCGGAGATAAGGCGCGCGCCGCCCCATTCGAACATCCGTTGGCGCGCCGCGGACCGTGTCCCGAAATGGGTGAACGGGGCCAGGTCGGAGGGCTCGAACCCCCATTCCCGCGTCGCGTGGTGGACGAGCAGGAGCGCATCCGTCTCGGACCGCACCTCAGAGCGGGAGAGACTGCTGAGCCGAGTCATGCGCCTGTGACCCGCATGAGGGTGGAGGAGCGGGGCGACCCCACAAAGAGGGCGCGACCAGAAACGCGCGTTATGTTTCGAGGAGTGGTCGCCATATCAAGCCTCCGATTTCAAGAAAATACATATATCCCCCTAACGAAAATCCAAAATTCCCCCTTCCCCGCAACTCTTATCCGGTGCAGGCTGTCCTCACCTCCCAGCCTCCCGGCGTCCGTCCGGGAGGCCGGATGATGTAAAAAAGGAGAATTATATGTCGATCGAAGGCCGCATCGCAAAGCTGCGCCAGACTCATCAGGAGCTGGACCAGCAGATCTCAGGGCTTGAGTCCCATCCTGGCGCCGACCCGATTGAGATCAGCGATCTGAAAAAGCGCAAGCTCGCGATCAAGGAGGAGCTGCAGACCGCCGAGCGGACCTGACACGTCGCGGGGGATAAGATCCCCCGCGCCCCTTCCCTGCCTCGGAAATTTGGTCTATCGAGAAGGTATTACTTTTTTCGCAAACGAGGTGAGAGATGAAGAAGACCCTTTTCGGGACCTGCGCCGCCCTGGCGCTGGCAACCACCCCGGCCCAGGCCGGACCGGCCCTAGAGGCCCTTATGACCCTGTTCCCCGCAGACGCCTCCGTATCTTATGAGACGGAGGCCGTTTCAGGAATGGATGAGGACTACACGGGGCTCCAGATCAGTTACGGGGACGGCCTTACCCGGTTTGATCAGGTCGCCCTCTCCCTGAACCCTACCCGGCTCAGCCTCCTGGGTAACGGCCTTCATCTGACTGATTCGAACGGGAAGATCGTAAGCGTCGCGAATTTCGGCACGGATCTACCGCTTCGGCTTATCGACCTGAAGGACACGCCGGATACGGACCTTTGTGACGCCCTTTCTGACCCGCTCCGGGTACGGGCTGAGGGGATCGACTTTAACGGATCCGGTCGGGTGGAAACGGTGTCCCTGGAGACCCGGATGCGGGATCCGCAGGGGACATGCGTCCTCTCCCTGGAGCAGGTTATGACCGGGCTTGATATTGTCCAGGGACGTGACGGCGGGCTTCAGGTCGCCCGTCAGGAGATCCGGATGACCTATCCGGCCCTCCCGAGCCTCCCCGATCAGCCCACCGGCGAGCTGTACGGGTCGGAGATCTCCGCAAGCGGGATCAGCATCTTCATTGACGGGGTCCAGCAGGCCCGGATCGAGCAGGTGCGGGCCTCGGATCAGTATGACGCGGATAGCGGCCTCGCGCTTGTGGCAGCGGGGTTCAATGAGCACCTCGGGGCCTTACAGCGGGCGGCGTCCCGGATGGCCTCGCCCGACCTCCAGCTCCCCTACGCGGACCTGTGGAACGGGGCGCGTGAGGTTAACGCGAATGCGACCGTTGCGGTCACCGGGCTTGAGATCACCGGTCCCGCCCTCTCTGACTTATCCCCGGTACCGGGCCTGTTGGCCTCGGGGTCCCGGTTCGACCTTAGCTTAAGCCTTAATAAGGCGGAGGAGCTCTTCCGGATCGGGGCCCGGTTTGACGGGTCAGATTCGCTCCTGGCGGATCTGGCGACCGAGCTTCGGATGGAGGCGGCGGACCCCTCCTTTAACGCCCTCTCCCCGAGGTCGCTGATCATGGCCGCCCCCCTAAGCCTGGTGTCCGGGTCGGTCGAACTGTCTGATCGGGGGCTGGGTGAGGGCCTGGAGACCTTCCTCGGGTCAGACCCGTACCTGCTCATCTCCCCGGCCCTGTCCGGGATGATCGGGGCCGGTAACGCTGAGCTGGTTTCAGGCTGGGTAGCGGATGCGAGAAATGGGAGCGTGGCCCGATTCGCAGCAGCCCCCCCCAACCCGATCCCGGTCCTGATGTTGGGGATGTTGGCGCTCGGTGACTGGACGTCGCTAGGGCCAATGCTGAACCCGGACCCCTAAAAAAAGGGCCGCCCTTATAACGGGGCGGCCTTTAAGTCTGAGGCGGGCTTCTAAGCGGTTCGGGGAAACCCCAAACGCAGAAGATGTGCCCTTAGTGCCGTATGAGGACTTTATTTGTCAACGTTATTCGCATATGACGTGGACGTCTTATGGGGGATCCCGTTATGCCAAAAGCCCTTATCATCGCAGATCTCCACTCTGACATGTGGGCGGAGCGGGGCGTTGACCCGCTGTCGGGTCATGACCTGTCAGATCTCGACCTGCTCCTGATCGCGGGGGACCTGTCCAATAAGGGGCACGTTCAGTGGCGCTACGCGCTGGAACGGCTGTCCACCCATATCGATCTCGACAAGGTCCATGTGGGGCCCGGAAACCACGACTATTACGGGGGCCGGATCGACCGGGAGGACAAGCTGCGGGACGCGGCCGAGGCGGCGGGGTCGCATTTCATGCAGAAAACGGAGCTGATCCGCGAGGGGGCCCGTTTCCTCTACTGCACCCTGTGGACGGACATGGCGTTGGGCGGGCTGACCCGGGAGTTCAACCGGATGCAGGCGGAGAGCAAGATGAACGATCACCGGTCGATCCGGGTCGAGGCGCAGGGGTACCGGCGGATGTCCGCGCTCCACTCGAGCGGGGTCCACGCCGATCATAAGGCCTGGCTCGAGGAGCGGCTTGCGACCCCGTTCTCGGGGGAGACGATCGTGGTGACACATCACGCGCCCCACCCTTACAGCCTGCGCGGGACGACCGGGCCGGGGGACCTCCCTTTCGCCTATGGCTCGGACCTGTCCGACCTGATCGGGACACACCAGCCGGACATGTGGGTTCACGGGCACACGCATCAGCCGGCCGATTACGACCTGGGCAGAACCCGGGTCCTCAACGTCTCCCTCGGCTACCCGCCTGAGGTGGACCCGGGGCGCCCGGTCGGGGACCCGATGACCGGGCTGATCAGCTGGGACGTGCCGGAGGTCAGCCCGTCCCCGTGAACGCTCAGAGGTCCCAGCACAGGTTAACATCTTCCACCCCCTGAAGAGAGGTGGATTTCCGGCGTGCCGTTGGGGGGATTGAACCCCGTCCAGCAGGGGCGTGTTCCTCCGCTGTCGTGCTTCGTCCCCGCGCAGGGCGCAGCATCACCGGTCATGACGATCTCACCGCGCTCGATCCGGTCCCGAAATATGTCGTAGTATGCCACCTCTTTGCGCTTAGAAACGGACGGGTCAACCTCGTCCGAGAGGGCGGCCCCGCCGCCCAGGGCGGCGATGCGGGTTGCGGACACACCGTATGAGGCAAGATTCATCATGACGCTCCTCCTGTTTCCCAAAATGAGGGTCGCGCTTGAAAAAGGGGAGCTTTTTCGCAAATTCCCGCTTCGCGCTTTCGCGGGAATCTGTGACCCTCAGGGGCATGATCAGAAAAGGAGACGGTGATGGGCGTGAGACTTCGGGACAGGGATCCGATCTACCAGTGCTGGCGGGTCGCCGCGATCTACCGCTGCGTATTGCATTACGGGAAGGATCGGGACTGGGCGCTGCGTCACCTTCGTGAGCTCGACCCCACCGGCCGGAAGGATCACATGGTCGACGTCTGGTTCATGGGGATCGAGCAG
>Ga0208544_10000454_pt1 | contig 32423 bp, 21 predicted proteins | sample DEB08_DNA_9_FD_184526 | JGI IMG/M metagenome (GOLD analysis project Ga0208544, IMG submission 184526) | Aqueous microbial communities from the Delaware River and Bay under freshwater to marine salinity gradient to study organic matter... | ecosystem: Environmental > Aquatic > Marine > Coastal ... | reverse complement strand
TTTTGAGTGTCTCCGTTTTTGACAAAACCCCTGTAAATCAATTACTTACGAGTAATGAATTACAAATTTTAAAAAAAGATAATCATAATCAATTGATTCTCTTCGATTTATAACGCAACACTAGTGACATTAAGTAAATATTAAAATGAAGGTCAGCTCTTTTTGGGCTGACCTTTTTTGTTGATTGAATGATTTTTTTCTAATATCTGTTGGGAAATTAAATCCGTTGGGATACCTGTTTTTAGCAGCGGGATAGATTTTTCAACGGATTTAACTATTAAAATCGACTAAACCTTCCGAATCTCCCCACTCTTTAACCGTGCCTGATAATTAAGTAACTCCTTCTTCACAATAGGTGCCAATATATACAAACCAATAATATTAGGCAAAGCCACCAAAAAGACCAACGCATCAGAAAAATCAAGTACTGCCGTTAATTGCATCATACAACCCAAGGCAACAAAACAACAAAAGATGAATTTAAAGATGTTTTCAGAAATAGTAGATTCTCCAAATAAATAAGTCCAACCTTTTAAGCCATAATAAGACCAAGAAATCATGGTAGAAAAAGCAAAAAGAATAGCGATGAAAGCTAATGGAATAACTGACCAACTAATATTGGCTTCAAATGCTCTTGCCGTTAAAGCAATACCTTGAACCTCCGTTCCTGCCAAATTGGGTTCATAAACCGTCGTCAAAATAACCAACCCTGTCATGGTGCAAATAACAACCGTATCAATAAATGGCTCTAATAAAGCAACATAACCCTCGGTAATTGGCTCATTCGTTTTTACAGCAGAGTGTACAATAGAAGCCGAACCAATTCCTGCTTCATTAGAGAAAACTGCTCGTTTAAATCCTAAAACCATGACACCAATAATACCGCCTGTCATACCTTGAGGAGAGAAAGCTTCTGTAAAAATAGCGTGAAAAGCCCAAGGCACTTTTTCTATATTCATAAAAATAATAACCAAAGCAAAAGCGACATAAGTAACTGCCATAAAAGGCACTAACTTTTCTGTTACCTTAGCAATACTTTTTAAACCACCTAAAATAACGCCGCCAACTAAAAGCGCAATTACCCCACCAAATAACCAACCTTTATCCGCAAAATAACTAGTCTCGCCACCCGTTACAAAAACAAATTGCTCATAGGCTTGATTGGATTGAAACATATTGCCAATGCCCATACAACCAATCACCATTGAAATAGCATAAAAAATACCTAGTGGTTTTGCAATACTGCCAAATCCACGTTCCGTCAATCCTTTTTCTAAATAATACATGGGCCCACCAGAAATACTGCCATCTGGTTTGACCTTACGATACATCACGCCTAAAACACATTCCACAAATTTGGTGGACATCCCAATTAACCCTGCTACAATCATCCAAAAAATGGCACCTGGACCACCAATCGTAATCAATACTGCTACATTCGCAATATTCCCAATGCCAACCGTACCAGATAAAGCAGTCGCTAATGCTTGAAAATGACTGACTTCTCCTTCATCTTTTCCTGAATCATAATCGCCTTTAACCAAACTAATCGCATGTTTGAAACCAGTAATGTTTAAGAAATTGAAATAAAAAGTAAAAAAGACAGCCGCACTTACCAACCAGAGTACAATTAAAGGCATTTCTGCGCCAAAAATAGTGACGCTAAAAAAGATAAAGCTATTTAAGGCATCCGATAATGGGCGCAAGGCTGTATTAATAGTTTCATCAATTCCTTGTGCTTGTAAAGCAATCTGATTAAAAAGAAGGAGTAGTAATAAAAAAAATGGTCGAAAATATTTTTTTTGGAAAGTGGAAATGACGGTCATTCGTTGATTTAACTTATGAAGAAAGGCGGAATATAAGCAATTGATTAGGATTAACCTAAATTCTAATGTGCTACTAACGGCTTTTTTTGTAAAGTCATTTTTTAATTTTCAATTTTCAAAACATACTTGAAACTAGGACATAAGGGTATTTGACAAATGATTCAACAGTTTTACTGGTGTGGTACTAAATAACCTCATAAGTCCTTTGAAAATTGAATAACTTTTCAACAAATCTATATTATAAAAACGAGTCTAATCCCATATGCTATTTTTGCTGTAAAATCTCAAATTTACCTTTACCAAATTTTTAGCTAATAATCCCTAATCGCCAATCTGCAACTCGTAACTCGCAACCCGCAACCTCTTTGGACACCGTAATAAAATCGTTTTCTAACTGAATTTTTATCACATTTACTGGCATCGTAATATCTTATTCGATACATTTGCTAGAACTAGTATTCTAATTAATAATTGTTTTAGTCTTATTTGCACCAAATTAATATTGGCAAATGGCTGAATCAACCAAAACAATAAGTCAAAGATTATGTCTAGCGAAAAGATTTGGGTATTCGATACAACCCTTAGAGATGGTGAGCAAGTTCCTGGCTGCCAATTAAATACACAGGAAAAAATCGAAATTGCTAAACAACTGGAGACCCTCGGTGTAGACATTATCGAAGCTGGCTTTCCTATTTCTAGTCCCGGTGATTTTCAATCGGTTAGAGCAATTTCTAAAGCGGTGCAATACCCCATTATTTGCGGGCTGACCAGAGCAGTCGAAAAAGATATTGATGTGGCAGCTGATGCCCTGAAATATGCTAAGCGACCAAGAATTCATACAGGCATTGGTGCTTCGGATTTTCACATTAAGCATAAATTTAAAAGCTCAAGAGAAGCTGTTATTGAAAGAGGTGTTCGAGCAGTAAAGCATGCTAAAAAATATGTGGAGGATGTAGAATTCTACGCAGAAGATGCAGGACGTGCCGATAATGAATTTTTGGCGCGAATGATTGAAGCGGTGATTGCTGCTGGTGCGACGGTGGTGAATATTCCTGATACGACGGGTTATTGTTTACCACATCAGTATGGTGCAAAAATTAAATACCTTAAAGATAATGTGTCAAATATTGATAAAGCGATCATTTCGGTACATTGTCATAATGATTTAGGTATGGCAACTGCTAATACCATTGCTGGAATAATAAATGGGGCAAGACAAGTAGAAGTCACCATTAATGGTATCGGAGAAAGAGCAGGGAATACCTCTTTAGAAGAAGTGGCAATGGTGCTGAAAACGCATAAAATGGGCTATGAAACTCGTATTAATACGACTAAAATATATCCATTGAGTATGTTGGTGTCTAAAATGATGCGGATGCCAATTCAGCCGAATAAAGCGATTGTTGGTAAAAATGCTTTTGCGCACTCTTCGGGTATTCATCAAGATGGCGTTTTAAAACATAGAGATAATTACGAAATCATTGCGCCAGAATCAGTAGGTGTACCTACCAATTCCATTATTTTGACGGCTAGAAGTGGACGTCATGCCTTAAAATACCACTTAGAACGATTAGGATATGAGCAAACGGCTCAAGAATTATCCGCAACTTATGATCGCTTCTTAGTAATGGCAGATGGTAAAAAAGATGTGACGGATGATGATTTGTTAAATTTGATGGCAGGAAAGGTCGTAACGGGCAAAATTGAATTAGACCACTTGCAAGTTACTTGTGGGGAATCTTTGACCCCAACTGCTACCGTTCATTTAAAAATGGGAGATGAAGTGAAAAAGGCAAGTGCCATTGGTAATGGCCCCTTTAATGCAGCTTGTATTGCGATTGATAGAATCTTAGAAGAACAAATTGATTTAGAAGATTATCTGATTCAATCTAGCATCAATCGTAGTTACGATACCGCAAAAGTACACGTAAAAGTTAGCAACCATAATAAATCTTATGTCGGTTTTGGCGTGCATACAGATATTGTGACGGCGTCTGTTTATGCTTACTTGAATGCTATTAATAAAATTACGGCTTTGACGGTGAATATTCCAGAGGCGGAGGTGGTGGAGGAAGTGGCTAAGGCTTAGTCTTTTCACCACGACGGAACGGAGGGCACGGAGTTTTTGACGAGTATAGCTTGGTCGTTCGTAAAGAGCATGTAAACTAGGTGTTAAAAATTATTAGGATTATAAAAATGGTCAGCATCATATAACTGATGTTGACCATTTTCTCTTATTGACTCATGACCTCATTTTTCTCATTACCTCAAAAAGGCATATCATCAAACAAACTACCTTCCTGTTTCAACTCTTCCATTTTCATAGTTTCTACTAAAAACAAAGCTTCTTTTGCCCGAGTAACCGCCACATATTTTAAATTAACCTCCTGTGTTTTTTCCCATTCCTGAAAGCCTGGTCTATCATAAGGCATTTTATCGTAATCAATAATAAATACACGATTTTCTTCTAGTCCTTTTGCTCGATGAATGGTCGATAATCGGATGGGATTGTCTTTTTCGGAGACATAAGCTTTTATCTTTTTTAAGACATGGGTGAGTGTGGCACAATCACTTTTCCATAATTCTACTTTTTTATGAATAAAGTCCAATTTTTTGTCAAGATAGGCTAATTCCTGTTTGATATGAATGGCTCTTTCGGTCGCATCCATAATTCTTTCTGCATTTTTTTTAATCAACCATTCCCAACGTTTGACGACGACCCCTCTTAATTTTTCAAAAGCTAAAGGATTAGTAGTTAACTTATGCTGAAGTTCTTCTTGTTTAAATATATTTTTTAACTCACCAATAAATTCGGTGGCTTCATCTTCGTGGATCTGTACCTTGATATTTTTATCAATAAAATTAAAAACTAATAAAACCAAACCAGATTTTAAGCGACTGATTATCAAGTCCCCAGGCTTAGCCATTCGACTTACTTTGTGAATGGGAATGGTGTGAATTTCGCCTTCCGTCGTTTTATTTCCTTTAATATCGGTCCGAATACTTTTGGCAATTTCGATCACCTTTTGGGGGCAACGAAAACAGGTGGTTAATGGCAATTCCTGTGCTTTAGTGTAAGTTTTGACTCGGTCAAATGAATTAATATCTGCGCCAGTAAAGCCATAAATAGATTGTTTGGGGTCGCCAACGGCTAGGATTCTACCACCTTGTTTGCCATATTTGGCCGCAATAGCAAATTGTGCCTTAGATAAATCTTGGCATTCATCAATAAACAAAAAATCATATTGTTGAACAGGCGCTAATTTCCATCGAACAGGCAAATACAGCATATCTGTAAAATCAATCAACATCGTCCTTTTAGACATTTCATTCCCCGCATCCAATAATAATTTATGACAATCGTAGTATAATTTTAATTCGTGTTTAAATCCTTTTTTCTCAATATCGAGTCGATTAAAAATACTAAAGTGAATGACCATTTCCTCAAAATCGATTAGGGTATCCTTGGTCAAAGTAGACCGATATTTTTGATTGATGTCTACTAATCGTTTCTGAATTTTAAAATAAAGCCCTCTAACAGCAAATTGTTGTCGTTTGTCATATTCCACCGCTTCTGGTCGCAACCCATTTAAGCGAGCCAATTTTTCAAAAAAAGGGGCTAATTGATTTTGTAATAACCCATTTTTTAATAATTCGGTATATTTTCGATTGTCTAATTTAATAGGATAGCCTGTACTATTATTATCAACTAAAATTTGCCGTCCCAAAGCATGAACGGTTTTTACGGTAACTTGATGAATGCCTTTTTGTCGAAACTTTGCCGCTATTTCTTTAGCGATACTGGTATTAAAAGCACAAAAAAGGGTATTGTCTTTATCGGGCACAAAACGAGCACATTCCATAATGGTGGTCGTTTTACCTGCACCTGCAACGGCATCTATAATCCCATGTCCTTTGCCTTCTTGGACGAAATCGAAAATGGTATGTTGTTCGGCTGTAAAAATCATTTTTGTGTAGCGTTTCCTTTCTCTGTGTATCGACGAATTCATTCTCCGTGATTATATTTTAAGGCGAATGAATTAGCCAATACGACCTATATTATTTATTTTTATTTCAAAGATAATGCATTTTTCCCAACCATTCTTACCCTATATTCCTACAAATACCTAAATTAGCCAGTCATTACAAATAGTTGCCTAGTTCTAGGAAGCCCAACTCGCAACCCGCAACTCGCAACTCGCAACAGAAAACATGAAAATACTACACACATCAGACTGGCACCTCGGTCAAAAATTCCTTACGAATGACCGCAAAGCGGAACATGAAATGGTATTGAATTGGTTATATGACACCATTCAAAAGGAGAAAGTAGATGCCTTAATTGTAGCAGGTGATGTATTTGATATTGGTAATCCACCAAGTTACGCACGGACTATTTATTATCGTTTTTTGACCAAATTACAAGGGAGTTGTTGTCGCCATATTATTATTATCGGTGGCAATCACGATTCTCCTTCCATGTTGAATGCACCTAAAGAATTATTGGAGATTTTAAATGTACACATCATTGGTGCAGCTACTGGGGATATTAACGATGAAATCATTTCGCTTAAAGATGGAAAAGGACAATTAGAAGCGATTATAGCGGCTGTCCCTTTTTTAAGAGATCGAGACATTCGACAAAGTGTAACAGGAGAAACAGGTTTAGAGCGAATTGCCAAAGTGCAAGAAGGTATTGTTCGACATTTTAAAGAAGCAGGAGAAGCCGTAAAGGAATATGCCAAGCAACAAATTCCAATTATTGCAACAGGACATTTATTTGCCAAAGGAGCTTTGTCTGGTGACAAACAAGATAATATTTATATCGGCGATATAGAAAATATTGAAGGGGACAACTTTCCAAAGGTATTTGATTATGTAGCCTTGGGGCATATCCACCGTCCGCAATTAGTCGGTGAACAAAATCACGTACGTTATTCTGGGTCGATAATTCCTTTGAGTTTTAGTGAAATTCAGGATAGTAAACAAGTATTATTACTGCATTTTGATAAAAAGAAACTAGAAACGATTCAAGAAGTAAAAATACCTCGATTCCGAGAATTGGTCAAGTTTAAAGGAACGTTGGAATCGGTCAAAGGCAAATTAAAACGCTTTGATGAAAAGCGAAAAGGGGAATTAATGCCTTGGGTAGATATTGAAATTGAAATGGAGGAATATCAACCTAATTTAGATGGCATTATTCGAGAATTTGCCAAAGATTTTTGGATGGAAATCTTGAAAATACGGACTCGAAGAGAACATGCGGCATTGGAGAGTTTAGCGAATGAAATTAGCTTAGACGATTTGAGTCCAGAAGATGTTTTTGTGAAAAAATGCGAGAGTGCTGGAGAAATGGTAGCAACCGAAAAGGAAGCTTTGTTACTGACTTTTAGAGAGTTATGTGATTGGATGTCAACGGAGTAATTTGTGATTGAGTAATAAACATTTGTAACAAATCTATTATTGATTTTTAGAACTATCGATGATTAGCTATTGATAGAGGCGTATTTGATGACTAATCTCCAATCACTAATCATTAATCACCATAAAATGAAAATACTAAAAATAGCATTAAAAAACCTAAATTCTTTGAAGCTGGACACCGTCATAGACTTCACAGAGAACCCATTACGAGATGCAGGTTTATTTGCGATTGTGGGAGATACAGGGGCTGGTAAAACGACTATTTTAGATGCCTTGACTTTGGGATTATATGGGCGAGTACATCGAAATAAAGATGAGGGAGAAGTTTTGTCTTACGGGGCAATAGATGGGCACGCAGAAGTAGAATTTTTAGTAAAGGAAGAAGTCTATAGAGGCAAGTGGATAATCTGGCGGTCGAACAAAAAAGTAGACGGAAAAATCAATACCAAAAGAGAATTAGCCAAATGGAACGAAGAAAAAGCGATATTTGAAATTTTAGGCAGTAAAGTCAGAGATATTAATGAAAAAGTAGAAAGGATTACAGGCTTAGATTATGAGCGATTTAGTAAATCGGTGATGTTGTCGCAAGGAGATTTTGCCGCTTTTTTGAAGGCAGGAGATAGAGAGCGTAGTAATTTATTGGAGCGTATCACAGGAACAGAAGTCTATTCTCAAATATCTATAGCCGCTTTTAAAAGGCATAAAGAAGAAGAACAGAAAATAAATGAATTAAAAAAGGAATTAGCAGCTTTAAAAATATTAGATGCGGCGACGGTAAAGCTTTTAAAATCGGAGCGAAAGGAATTACAGCAAGAAAGTAAAAGTCAGCAAAAAAATATTAATACCATTCAAAGCCAAATTCAATGGCTAGACAGACTAGCTGTTCTTGAAAATCAACAAATTAATTTCACCGCATCCGTTCAAAAAGTAGAACAAGAAATAGCCCTAGCTGCGCCCCAATTTGCTAAATTAGCAGGGCATCAAAAGACCTTGGTTTTTCAAAAAGAATTAACCAAACTAGAGGGTTTGGAAACCAATCAATTGGCGTTAAAAGAAGATAGCATAGAATTAAAAGAAGCGATCGCAAAATATCAAACGATAAAAGATAATTTAACTCAAAAATCGACTTCAATTGATAAAGAATTAACAGCTTTAAAAAAGGAGAAAATTGAAAAAGAGCAATTATTTCAACAAGTAAATGCTTTAGATATTAAGCTGTCAGAAAAGCAGCTGCCTTTCCAGAAAATGAAGGAAGAACAATTAAGTATTAATAAAGAGTTAACTGAAAATCAACTAAAAATTGAGGCGTTAGTTGCCAAAGAAACAGAAGGGAAGGGGTTGGTGGTAAAAATTAAAGATTGGTTGACTCAAAATGAAAAGTTTAAAAATGTAGCAAGTGTTTTGCCTGCTTTAAAAAACCTGTTAAACGATTGGTCGGAACAACAAACAGAAGAAAAAGAATTAGAGATAGAGGTAAAAGAAAAGGCGCAAGTTTTACAAAAAAAACAAACTTTTATAAATGAATTTGAAGAAAAATCAGCCCTTCAACAAATCGCATTAAAAACGGCAGAAAGGACTTTCTTGGAGCAATTTGCTGGAGAAACGGCAGATAGAGGGCAATTAGTAGAAATACTGACCACTGAAATAGAACAATTAGATGGAAATTATAAAAGCCTGCAAGTCCTAATTGATTTGAATAAGGACTATCAAGCATTGATAGCAGATTTGAATAAATATGATGAGGAGATTGTTGATTTAGAGAACAAACGAGCGATCATCGAAGGGCGATTATTGACGGCAATTGAAATGGAGGAAGCCTTGCAGGAAAGATATAAGTATAAACGCCAAATGTATGAAAGAGAAAAATTATTGGCAAATTACGACAGAGAAAGAGCCAATTTAATAGAAGGAGAGAAATGCCCACTTTGTTTGTCAACCGCTCATCCATTTAGAGCGATTACTGATTATAAACCTTATGTAGATGAAACGAAAGCGGAGTATTTGGCAGTTGATGCACAAATGGAATTACTGAAAAAGGAAACTAAAAGATTACTACTTCGACAAGATGAAATTAGCTTTCAAATTCGCCAGATTATTGGCGAACAAGAAAAGGAGGTAGATGGAGAAAGAGACCGAGTTTTAAAAAGAATCAAATTAGCAGAAAATAAAATAGCGACCCTTGCACCCGAATTGCTCGACGAAAATTTATATCACATTACTAAAGGAGAGATCTTATTAAAAAAATCAAATTCGACTAAAATAGCGTTATACAAAAAGCGGCAACAAAAAAGTGATTTATTAGCATTGAATCAGCAGATTTTGAAGCAAGAAAAGGAAATTTTAACCTTGCAACAAGCTTATAATAAAGAACAAATTACAATAGCTAGTTTGAAGACGGAACATGAAAATTCGACTAATAAATTAGGGGGAATTCAAAAAAAGCAAAAAACACTTCAAGCAAAAATTGAAAAGATTTTAAATCCTTATGAATTAAGTTTGGCAAAACAATCAACAGATGCTATCCTTAAGTTATTAACCAAAATGGAATCGACATTTACTAGAGGAAGAGAAAAACAAATAGAAACAACGCAAAATTTAGCTTTATTGAAACAAGCCTTAAAACAACAGCAAAAGCAACAAACCGAAATAGCTAAACGATTTGAACATATCAAAAAGCAAGTAGCAGAGAAACAGACAGAAATCAGGGCTTTGCAACAAGAGCGGCATGCGTTATTCGGCACTGCAAAAATAGCCGACGCTCAAAATGCTTTGAATATCCGTTTCGAAAAAGCCGAAACTTTAGACAAAACGATTAGTAAAGAATTAAAAGAGGCAGAGATTCAATTGAAATCGGAGTTGGCAAAGGCAAAAAAGAATGCTAAAGATAGGGAAAAGGTGGAGCAATCCATTAATAAACAAACGGCTCAACTATTAACCAAAATCACGGCTAAAGGTTTTGCTACCATTGAGGCTTTAAAAATAGCCAATCTGTCTTTTGAAGAAGTAGAAGCATTGACGACCCTCCAAACGGTTTTACAAAAACGATTAACGGAAAATCAGCAATCTTTAAAGAATGTGGTGGAAGAATTAAAAGAGACGATTGACAAAGCGTTGACCACAGAAACGATAGCTACTTTAAAAGAAAAACTAGGAGTATCAGAAGAAAAATTCCAATCATTACAACAACAAATCGGTAAGCTTACCCAACAATTAGAAGATAACGACCAAAGGAAAGCCCAAGGCAAAACCTTAGTCGAAAAAATGGAGATTCAACAAAAAGAATATAGTCGATGGGCGAAGTTAAAAGAGGTCATTGGTTCGGCAGATGGCAAAGTATTCCGTGCTTTTGCCCAAGGTTTGACGCTTAAAAAATTAACAGAATTAGCCAATCGACATTTATTACAATTGAATGGTCGTTATTTAATTCATAAACCAAATGACCGAGATTTAGCCCTAGAGATTATTGACCAGCATCAAGCAAATAATATTCGTTCTATTCATACTTTATCAGGCGGAGAAAGCTTTTTAGTGAGTCTTGCCCTAGCTTTAGGATTATCCGATTTAGCAGGTCGAAATACTCAAATTAAATCCCTTTTTATTGATGAAGGTTTTGGTACTTTAGACGAATCTGCGTTGGATTTAGCCATTTCTACTTTAGAAAACTTACAGTCGAAAGGGAAACGAATTGGGGTTATTTCTCACGTTCCAGCCTTAAAAGAACGCATTGGGACACAGATTCAATTGCAGAAGCGAGGAAGTGGATTTAGTGGGTTGGAGATTGTGGGGTAGATTACTTTTCAATTTTCAATTTTCAAAATGTGATGTAGAATCTTGTAACCTTGTAACTTTGCAGAATTGCATCTTGGAATCAATAAGAACCAAGTTTATTGACTTTTTTAAATTGTGATTTTTTGACGTTAATTTCGCTGGTTTTTATGATTTATGATGACTGAAAGTGAAAGGTTGCATGTTTTGTAATTAGTTGGTTGTTAGTTATTTAGCTGTGTTTTTAGTAAGTGGTTTTTGAAAATTGAAAATTGAAAATTGAAAATTGAAAATTTAAACCCTACCTTTGCCAAAACTTTAATCATTTATGAAATTCGAGGATTACCGCATATCGCCAGACATCAAAAAGAGTATTGCTAAATTAGGATTTCGGCGACCAACCGATATTCAATTTAAAGCCATTCCTAATATTCTGAAAGGAGAGGATTTATTGGCAATTGCGCAGACGGGAACAGGGAAAACAGCCGCTTTTGCGATTCCTGTATTGAGCATATTGCATGATCGTAAGCAAGGCAGCAGAAGACCTGACGGAATTAAGTGTTTGGTGATGGTGCCGACTAGAGAATTAGCGATTCAAATCAATGACGTTTTTATAGAATTGGGACGACATACCAAAGTAAATTCTTATGCCATTTTCGGTGGGGTAGAGCAAGATGCACAAATTGCAAAGTTGCAAAAAGGCATAGATATTTTGGTGGCAACACCAGGTAGAATGTTTGATTTAATTAGTCAAAAACATTTGAATTTAGAAAGAGTAGAACTATTGATTTTAGATGAGGCTGACCACATGTTGGATTTGGGGTTTATCAAAGATATTCGAGATGTAATGCGTTTTTTACCTAAGAAGCGACAGACCCTTTTCTTTTCTGCCACGATTGATGAAAAGATAAAGAAAATAGCTTATTCTTTAGTGAGTAAAGCAGCGATTCGAATACAAATTTCGCCAAAAGACCCTGTTTCTAAACGAGTTGACCATTTTGTTACTTACGTAGAAATGGATGACAAACGTTTTTTTTTAGAACGCTTGATTAATCAAAATGATGCGGCTAAAATATTGATTTTTGTGCGAACAAAAGTTCGAGCAGAACGAGTAAAAAAAGCAATGGAACGAGTGGAAATAGAGACGATAACCATTCATGGAGACAAAGGTCAAAAAGACCGTTTTGAGGTGATGAATCAATTTAAAAAAGGAACGATTAAAGTCTTGATTGCCACCGATGTATCGGCAAGAGGGATTGATATTCCCAATGTTAATTATGTAGTGAATTATGACTTGCCAGAACAGGCAGAAAATTATGTTCACAGAATTGGCCGAACGGGTAGAGGAACAAATCGAGGATTTGCGATTTCCTTTTGCAGTCCAGCTGAAAGACCCTTATTAGAAGCGATTGAAGGGTATATTACTAAACCGATTACCGTAATGGAATTGGATAAGGAAGACTATGAAGCGACGATTACTTTTTCTACAGAAGCAAAACCTGATTGGGAAGGATTAAAAGACGAGATGGAAGCTTTTGAAAAATCGAAACGGAAGAAGCGAAAGAAGAAAGGATAATCAGTTGTCGGTTATCAGTTGGCTTAACTAACGGACAACTGATAACAAACAACCGATAAAATTATTTTCCAGTTTCGACAATAAATTGCCGTTCCACAACTTTTTTATTTTGAGCATCAATAATTAAAAAGTACATGCCATTTTGGAAATCTGACATATTAATTTGTACGTTTTTATTACCTTTTGCAAGTGGTCTAGCGGCGACTTCTTGCCCAGACATGCTGAAAATCCTAACTTGCCCTTCCAATTCGGAAAAATGACCTATTTTTAAATTGAAGACATCTTTAACAGGGTTAGGATAAATGGTAATAGATGCTTCATCTATTAAGAATTGTTCAGATTGTACTTCTGAATATTTATAATCCCCATTTTCAAAAACTTGTTTGACTCGATAATAGTTTGTGCCAAAATCTGGTGATTCATCCGTTTTTTTGAGCGTGTCACTAAAACCGTCCGTTACTAAAACATCAATCGCTTCAAAATCCAATCCATCCATTGATTTTTCAATTACAAACTGCTGCGTTTTTCCTTTATTTTCTGCTAACCATTCCAAAGTTAATCCAGTTTTCTCTACGTTTAGGCCTAAATTAAAAGTCCCAAATATTTCTGAACCATATAATACTTGAGTATCTTCTGCTTCTGGTCCTTCTTCATATTCTTCTTCGGCATCATTATCTGTAGTATAAGTGCCAGAAAAAGCATTTATAAAACCTGCACCCAAAACTGAAATCTGGTTGCCAATATTTAATTTCTTAATTTTAAATTCTTTAACATCTTCTTCATTAACAAATCGGGGTTTTCCTGTTTTTTTGCCAATATTTTCAAATGAAAATAAAGCAACTTCTTCTCCTTCCACATAATCAATATCCTTAATGTGCCCTGATAGATTAAAAACGAAATAATCCTTCGTTGGACTGCTTACTGGTGCAATAATGTTATTATTATTTTGCCAGTTACCATTGATGTTTTGAATATTTCCTACCATAAACCCTCCTGTTTTCACCACAAAGCTAATTTGAGCGGTATTGGTAATATTCTTCGGAGCTGCGTAAGTTTCATCTGGCTTTAATTTGACCAGATAGGTTGCGCCATCATCTTGAGTTTCAATGGTGAATTTAACCTGAGCGAAAATGGCTGATTGAATAAAAAGAAAAGACAAGAAGAAAAGCGTTCTCATAATTTAGTGTTTAAAAAAAGTGTTGAACTTTAGCGATTGTGGGGAGATTAGACACTATCTGCGTGTCTACAAAATGAATAAGATACTATAGGGGAGGTAGTTAGAGGGATACTTATAATAAGTTAGACTCAAAAATAAAGCCAAAATTTATATTTCAATTGTTAAATTGTATTTCCTTAATAGATTAGGTAAGCTGGTTATGGAGAATTTCGCCTTTTCTATTTGATTTTCAGAGGGTTCAATATTAAAATTAATCGCACTACTAAAGTCTGTTTCTTTTAAAATTGTTTGCTCAAAAGTAGCATTTGTAAGGATACATTTTTTTAAGGCTATTTTGCTTAAATCTGCACGGACAAAATCTACTTCTACTAAGGAACAATCTTGAAAATTGGACTTTTTTAAGTCGACTTTATAAAAGGAAGAAAAATCTAACCTACAATTTTGAAAATTGACTGCAAATAAAAAAGAATTACAGCTATCAAAGCGCAAACCCATTAATTTACAATGCTCAAAAGAAATATTTTGAAACCCAGTTTCTGTTAACTTTGCATTGCTGAAATCACAATTATTGAACAGACAATCCACAAAATTAATACGGACTAAGCTTACTGTTGAAAAATTACAATCTTGAAACTGACAATTTTCATAAGTGCCTTTTTTTATGTCTTTTTGATTAAAATCTATGTGCTTAAATGTTTGATCGTCGATAAATTGCTGACTCATTTCTATTCGATTTTGAATGTTTGTTCAATAATACTACTTTCGTTGGTAATATTTTTTCATTTTTTAATTTAAAATGCTCAATTTTCAAAATGTAAAGCAAGAAGTAATGTATTTTAGGAAAATGATTTTAGCTAATCAAAGCTACTACCCATCTTTAGTACCTACGGTACGGTTGGATGAAATATTCAGTATATTTTTATTTTGAAAATTGCAAAATGAAACTACCGTTTGGTATTTATCAAGGCAACTTTGTTCATATTTCTGAGGTCACCTCAGGAAAGACAGAAATCTTATGCCCTTATTGCCAGCAAAAATTAGTAGCTAAAAAAGGTAGAATTAAACGACATCATTTTGCGCATGACGGGGCGGGTTGTACTCAACATTTTGCAGCGCATTTTTTTGACATTACAGGCAAATTGCCCGTTAAATTACCGCTTTCAGTTTATGCTTTTCAAAAATTGGCAAAAATTCAACTTTATTATAATAGCTTGAAGGAGCAATTGCAAAATTATACGACTAAAAAATCACAAGCCGAACAATTGATTCCTGCCTTAAAAAAGGAGTTAGCAGCTTTAAAAGGGAAAGGTATAACTGGTGACATATCAGAAATTATTCGTCAAGTTGACCGATTTATTAGCCAAAAAATTGCCCCTTTTCCAGCCTTTCATTTAATTCAATTACCTCAATTTACAGCGGGATATACAGATGGCAAGAGGAAATGTACCTTTGAAGCCTTGACCCCCGATTTACACGAATATTATTATCCAATCGCTTTTCAGCCTTATGTGAAATTCTTGAAAAATTACCATCAAAAAGCAGCTGGTTTTAAAGAAGTTACAGCTAAGTTAGCTTTGTTTGAAAAGGACTTCGCCTATTTTAAACAATTTGATTTATACTTTATTGAAGTGGTAGCAGACCACCAAAAAATGTATAAAATAGGCTTGACCTCAAGAGATTTGGAAGTGCGAATGAAAGAGATAAAACAGGATTTAAGTAATTATTTTTTAAAAATTGAATTAAAATCACTTTTTTACTTAAAAGGCTATGCTTTTTTAGAAACTTTTTTTAAACAGAAATACCAAGCCAATCAAGTGAAAATTGGACAATTAACGGAATATTTTTCTTTTGTGGATTCAGCTTTAGTTATCATTTTAAAAGATTTACATTTGCTGAATTATCAGAATAAACCTGAAAGAAGTCAAGCAGCATGGATAGATTGGGTATTTTTTAATTTTAGTGGAAAAATATACGGTTATCGAGAGAAAAGCGTTTATATTAATAAGAATAAATTTGTATTAACTAAAACAGAAATAGAAAAATTAGAAGGACTTATTCAACTGAAAGTGCAAGCCACCCTAAAATCTGTTGAACGATAAAATACCTGCCTGCCGCAGGGAGGCGTTGGGCAAAATATAGTTACTATTAAGCCTACTTTACGTCTAAAAATAAATCAAAATAAATCACCAAAAATAAAAATTATGCCCAAAAAGAATTACAGTATAAAAGCAAGTCAATTGATAAAAGAACACACCATGTATAGTTTAGGCTCAGGATTCATTCCAGTAATTGGTTTGGACATAATGGCAAATACGGCAGTTCAAATGGAATTAACGAGAAAACTTTGTCAGTTATATCACTTAAAATATGAAGAAGCACAATTGCGTAGTTTATTGAATGCTTTAATAGGGTCTACCGCAGCTAGAATATATGCGATGGGTACAAAATCCTTATTAAAGTTAATCCCTGGCGTTGGTACAATGGTCGGTGGAGTAGTGGTTGGTTTATATGCGGCAGCTTCCACTTATGCTAGTGGGGAAGTTTTTAAAATGCATATAGAAAAAGGAGGGACACTCAACGATTTTGATGCTAAAGCGATGCAGAAATACTATAAAATAAAAATAGAGGAAGGCATGAAGATTATTGAAAAATGGAAAAAAGAGCGATAAGGTATTTCTGTAGCTTTTCATAGACTACTAGAAGCCCAAGCTACGAAACCTGTTATTTTATCGTTAATTCATTTAACCAAACAATAATTCTGTAAGCAATTTTGTTTTGAAAGCAAACTTATTCTGTAAACCTATATTTTTCATGAAGAAATTCCAATTAGTATTGCTATTAGTAGCCCTCTTTAGTGTTGCAAGTTTCGCACAAAGATTAACCAAAGACGAAATTTTTCAAAAGAACTATGATAAACGCATCAAGAAAGAACGGTTATATGGGGTCTATATTCCTAAAGATGTTCCTGATGCTTTTACCCAATTAAATAGATTGACGCCAAGAGAAGCGAAAGCGAATTTTAAAGCAGTACCTGTAGAAATGGCGGTGAGAAAATTGCATTTTAGTTTAGGCCGCTGGATTATTCATAATTGGGGTTTTTATGAAGGCTCTCGATTATCTCATCACCTGCGACAAGTTGGCGTAAATCATCCAGATGACCAAGCAAGAGTGCTTATTACCGCTTATCATCGTTATTTGAATAAACAACCACTCGCAGTTAAAGAATTGGCTGCACATTATACAGAAAAGCGAAGAAAAGCATTTGAGGCAAAGAAAAAGGAAGGACAGGTTTTGTCTAAAGAGATTCGGAAGAAGGAGAAAGGATAAGGATATTAAATTTTTTAATTAAAAATTGAAAAGTAAAATGCCTTGAACCAGAACAAAAAAAGAGATTATCTACCAAAGATAATCTCTTTTTTTGTTTACAACCCGCAACTCGTAACTGTAATTAGTTACTTTCTTCTGCTGTATATAACTCATCTAAGTATGCTGCTTTATTCGCTTTGTTGTAAAAGTCGATGCAGCCACCTCTTCCACTTCTCATGATGCTAGCACAAGTACCATCACTTTTTTTGTTATCGTTGTGACTTCTTTCTAAGTAGCAGTGACCTAATTCATGAAAGATGATCATTTCCTTAGAATTATCAGAAGCAGAAGCCCAAAAATTAAGGTCAATAATAACATGGTTAGGTTGGTCTAAACGGTGATTACATAATCCAACAGTTCCGTGAGCGTGAATTTTTTCATTAGTTCCAGTTATTCCTGCTACTGCTAAATCAATCTTAACACCTCTTTCCGCTGCTTCTTTTTCAAACTTTTCAAAATAACTCCATAATTCAACATCAACTCCTTGGTATTCTTTATTTAATTGAATTTCCGTATCCTTACCACAAGCTACTAACGTAATTAGTAAAGAAAAAGCAATTGTTCTGATGAAGTTAAAATTAGTCATTATAAGTGGTGTTAGTTCAGTTTAAATATTGAAGGGGAGAAGAAAGGGAGGAAATTGATGTCACATATTTTGTTGGAAGGTTAATTTCTTAGCGACAATACAAATATGGGGGTGATTTGGGGTTAAATGCAAAAAAAAATAGAAAAAAATGACGAATTATTTTTAAAAATGACAAACTTTAAGTGTGTTGTGACAATAAGAAGATGGGAATCTACTAGGGATATTTTATAGCGATTGATATTTAATTATTTGTAAAATATTAATAATTAAACTTTTATAAAGTATTTAAAAATGGATGTATTTAGAGAAACCTTAATTTGGTAGCGTGTTTTGATTAATTAATATAAAAAAAGACTAATTCTGTGACTAAGTTACGGAACCTAGTATTTGAATTATTTTAACAGAAAAAAGTCACCTTTTTGAATTTGGGTCTCTCCATTTTCCAATTGTAATTTTGCTACATATATATATATACCAGAATCAGCCAGCTTTCCTTGAATATACCCATTCCAATTCAATTTATTATTAGGGGCGTTATTTTTCATATCATAGACTAATTGACCCCAGCGATTAAAAATTTGTAAATGTTGCCCAAAAGCGATAGTTGGGCCAGTAAATATTTCAAATGAATCATTTTCGCCATCATTATTAGGACTGAAGATATTTGGTATAAAAAGGGGAGGTTCTTGAAAGACGCTTATTTGACTGGTAAGACTCGTTTCGCAGCCTAAGTGATTACTAACAACTAAGGTATAAGAAATGGTGTTGCTAGGCTTCGCAATAGGGTTTGGGCAATCTGAGCAGGATAAAAAAGTGTTAGGCGTCCAATTATAGAATAAATTGGTGCTTTCTGCAAGTATCGGTACTAATTTGGTGCTTTGTCCAATTAATAAGACCGTATCCATTTCTATTCCTAAAAAAGCAAGTTTAGGTGGGTTTTCTAAAGTCACCCGCTTTGATGTCACACAGTTATTGATATCTGATACATTTATTTGATAAGTATTACTTGGTAAATTATCAAAATAATTTTCGTTTTGATAAATCCCTTTATCTAAAGCGTACTTAAAAGGAGGTGTGCCCTCTTTAATATGGATAAGTTCAATTATGCCATCGGCTGCATTATGACAAGTAGGCATATACATTTCGACGGAGTCAATAATCGGAGGAGGAATAGTTTCTATAATTATTGCTTTTGTCGTGCTACAATTATTCTCGTCTATAAGCGTAACGATGTATTCTCCTGCTTCTAGGTTACTTAATTCTGAACCTATTGCTCCATTAGACCAACGATATTCAAAATCATTATTTGTCGTGCCGCCGTTTCCTCTGACTTTAAGAGCAGCATTATTTTCATCAGAACAGATTATATCATTTTTTTGAAGTACCTCAATTTGTAGCGGACTTGGGGCGGCAATTTGTATGTTTTGCTGCAGACTGTCAATTTTATCAAAACCAAGGAATTGATAAGTACCCGCAGGAAAAGTGCAGAAGGCACTATCTCCTTTAAATAATAGGCTATCTTTTTTTATTAATCCATCTAACGACCTTAATTCATAATAAAAAGGTAAAGTGCCATTGTGTAATTGAATCTTTAAAACTGCTTGTTCTCCGAAACATTTAATGCTATCGACTAATAAGTCAATTGCTAAGATATTAGGGCAAGTTACTTCCGTATAAAGTGGATGGTTCTTCTCATAAGCATTATTAATGCCATATTCTAAAATGGTCAATTGATTACCTATATTGACATCCAATGAATTAGGTGGCCAGAAAACATCGGTAAAATTCTCTATTAATTCAATGCTGCCAGTACAGCCCTTTTTATTTTTAAAATTAAAAAGAGGGACTTCTATATTAGCACGATAAGAAGGATTTGAAATAGGCGTGATTAGATTAAAAACCAGATAATCAAAATTGGGTGCTTCAACAGGTTGTTGAATGATGGTATTTAATTGCCAAATACCCGTAAAGGAGTTAACGCTTGAAACATCAACAGTACCAGTTGGTGCTTTTAAAGTAATTTGACCCGTATTTGTTATATTATTAGGCCTTTCTATAGTTTTATTTGGGACGATGGAAATTAAAAAAGTAGCATTCTCCTCTAGCATGGAGATGTTTCCTACAACTTGAGCGGAGACTTTGTTTAAAAGCAGACAAAGAGGGATAAGTATTATCCAATACTTTGAGGGGAACTGGTTCATGTAAGATTCGGATTTCTCTGTTTAAACTATTCTGCTAGTCGACGCGCCTAACTACTTTTATGTAGAAGCAATGAGGAATGTGTAAGCTGCTCATTACTTAGTAATGGGTAAAAAATAACTCCGATATTTTGTTGATAGACCTCCAAGTATCTTCAATCCGATACTATAGGATTTGGAGTATCTAAGTGATGGACTTATTTTTCGACCTTATTCCGTAAGGTTAATCGACTTATTTGTGTAAATTCTTAAAAGAATAGAGACAGAGAAAAAGGGTGTACGTCAGGCGCTGGCAACAAAATTTTGGAATATGGATTTTAAATAAAAATATGGATTATAATAAAAAATATGGAATATAATTTGTTGACTCATTATTGCATAGAGTAAAAAATGGAAACAAATTGCTACTACCTAGACGTACAATTATAAGTTTTCCAATAACCATGCTAGAATGCTATTTCTAAGAAAAAATAAATATTTTTTATTCATATTATAATTTGGTATATTTATTGTCTGCCTAATAAGAAAGCCTTATAAACATTTTTTGGAGTTATTTTTTTTTCTGAAAGTATTTTAGCAATATGCATCTAAAAATACTAACAGATTTACACCTTTTTTTCGGCATCTAATTTTAGTTTTAAATAGCTATCATCTATTAATAACTGAAAATAGATAACCAATTAACTGAAAATAACTCTTGCTTACCATTTTTTAACCTAATCTTCAAAATTTAGAAAATCACCTATTTGATTTTGTTAGTAATACTACTAGCATGAATTACCCTATAATGCTTATTAGAAATCAGATTCAACCATAAATTTCTGTATGAGGCGATTTGAAGTTGAAATTTTATAGTTTTTATATCAATCTAGAATAGAATTTGTTTAATAGCTAAATTTATTAGACAAGTTCATAGTTTAATTCCTTCTTTCTATGAACACAGGCAAAAAAATATTTTTAATCCTCCTTTTGGTCTACTGTACCTGCTGGCAAGTGTTGGGCTTTGTGCCTAGCTTAATGTCAGGTGATACGATAGATTGTTTAGTAGATTTTGAATTAACGAAAGTAGAAAACGGTGACTTTGTCGTTTCTATGATTTCAGATACTACTTGGGATTTTCCTAATAATGTAGTCAGTACTGCTCAAGTAACGGTTAAAGCGCCTAAAGGTCAATTGGAAGTTGGCGAAATCACGAATCTATTAGAAAATGTAATTTTTTTCGTTATTGGTACAGATACCACACCTGTAGAGTCACCTGAATTTGATTATATTTCCATAGCCTTAGGTTCGCAAGGAACGGCTGGTATCTCTTTTCGAAAAGGAGAAAAAGTGGATTTATTCTCTTTTAATAATTTGCAGACTTGTAATAGTGGCGTCATAGCTTTGATGGATAATCAGACGGATCCATTTTTTCCACCGAATCAAAAAAATGCTAATGTTGGGCAACAATTAACGGTTGCAGGCTTTAATTTGGCAGATGTGCCAATTGGTATTAGAGGAACAGGTGTCGCTTGTTCAGAAGGAAATGGCGGTGAATCTGATTTGGGTGTACAAATTGTCAAACAAGACATTAGTTGTTTCGGTCAAAATGATGGGATAATTATTGCAAAAGGAAATGGCGGAAGTATTCCCTATCGTTATTTATGGAATACAGGAGACACGCTTTCTACTATTGATAACCTACCTGCGGGTGATTATGCTTTAACTTTAACAGATGCTGAAGGCGATACCTCAGTTAGCCAAATTACAATTATAGAACCTGCTGCTCTATTATTAACTATTGATAAGACCGATGCAACTGGAGAAATAGTGGCAGACGGAACAGCTACGCCTACTTTGACAGGAGGAACACCTCCATATCAATTTAGATGGAATAATGGTTCTACTGATTCTTTACAAACGGATTTATTACCTGGCACTTATGCATTAGCTGTTGAAGATGCGAATGGTTGTGAGCAATTACAAACCGTTACTATTGATTTTCATGATTGTCCAGTTATAGATGTAATGTTGGATATGAGATCTCCTGATTGTGCGGGCGATAGTACGGGGGCATTACGTATTTTTCCTATGTCAGGTGAAGCGCCTTATACTTTTTTGTGGGACTTAGGAGATACTACGGCTATACTAGATAGTATTCCTAGTGGCAGTTATATGGTAACCGTTACAGATGCGAATGGTTGCATGATGGCAGTGAGCACTTTATTACCTGATGCTGACCCAATTATTATTGAATTAACTGCCAATGATGGAACAGGAATTGGAAATGGAACGATTACTTCGACCATTTCTGGAGGAATGATGCCATATATTTATGCCTGGAGTAACGGAAGCACCACAACTGCTTTAAGCGATTTAGCAAGTGGCGTTTATGATTTAACGATTACAGATGATACAGGATGTATGCAAACGGCTTCGGCAGTGATTGCAGCGCCTGCCTGTACCTTAGGGCTGCTAGATACTTTTGGTCAAAATATAATAATGGATACCATTAGTTGTTTTGACCAGGGAGAAATTTGCTTACCTATTCCTTTGGATAGTATGGTTAATTATGCGCTATTTTTAAATGGAGCATCTTATATGGATCGTATAACGGGTTGTCAATTTGATACCTTTTATGCTTATACTTATTTTACTTTACCAGGCAGAGGCGACTTAGGTCCTTATGTTTTGGATGAATGGATGGTTAATGGACAGAATTTTTCTGGTGGATTTTTAGATATTGCAGCTTTAGTCGATTCTATGAATACTTGGGACCCTTTGGGAAATTGGGTTTTAGATAGCGATATTTTGATTATTCAAGGTGGTTTGCCAGCGAATCAATATGGCGAAATGATTATTCGAACGCCAAGAACAACTTCTACTACTATTTTCGACCTAAATACTAATTTAACACCGACAGGTACTTTAGTAACTTTTGCTACAGGGAATCACGAATTAATTTTAGTGGAAAAAAGTAGTACCTGTTCTGATACTTTGACCATTAGCCAACCTTGTAGTGATATGATTTCTAGAGATACCTTAATTGTTATAGAAATAGTTGAGGGAAGAAGTACTATGCTCTCTTTGGTGGAACTGTTTGGCAATAACCTTGTCATTTCTGAAAATCAATGTCCTGAATTATCAGATGGCAATGCTAGTGTTAATTTGGAAGCAGGTACTAATGAGTTGACAATTGAGGGGCTAATGGAAGGAACGGATGATGTTTGTTATAGTATAATGGATGAAAATGGGCTGAATATTCAATTCACGCTTCGGATAAATGTGAGTCGGGAACCAATAAATTGTATGTCTTTCATCGACCTAGACACCTTTGCGGTAGCTGTTTTAGATTGCCAATCTTTTGAGATTTGTGCGCCCTTAAATTATGACTCATTATTAACGTACGGAATTACAGACAATGGAACGGTCTTTTCTGGTGTGGTTGCGCCTTGCGATAGTGGAAATGGTAGCATGCTAAACTTTACTGCGCCTAAAACGCATCAATTAATTTTTACGAATAGTGAAAACTGCTTAGATACTTTATTAATTGCTATTAATGCGCCTGCTTGTGATGAAGACTTGGTGATTAGAGATACGGTAGAAGTTAATGAAGATGGACGGTCTTGTATTGAATTAATGGGTTTATCAAGCCCTTTCCAATCGGTTCAAGACCTCTGCCCAGAAAAAAATGGCGAAATGGCAATGCTCACAATTGATGGCATTACAGGTTGTGTCGATTATACAGGAATTGAATTAGGTGTAGATACCGCTTGTATTGAAATTTGTGATGCTTTTGGTTTTTGTGATACGGTTACTTTGATTATCATAGTTACGAGTGGCGATCTGCCACCACAAGATTTTGATGCCATAGACGACAATGTTCAGACTACAATTAATGAAGACCTTGTTTTTGACGCTTTAGCGAATGATTTATTTACGACCATAGATACTATGTATTTGGTGGATATGCCAGCAAATGGAATGGCTGATTTTAACCTAGATGGTACGATTAATTATACACCTGCTTTAGATTTTTGTGATGATATGAACCCCGATACTTTTCATTATGCTATCTGTTTAGATAACTTTTGTGATACCGCTACAGTAAGTGTTTTAGTACCTTGTACAGACGGCCCAACTTTTGATGCGGTGGATGATACTACTAGTACGAGCATCAATTCGCCAATTGTATTTAATGCTTTGGGCAACGACATTTTTACGACTTTAGATGACATGTACCTAGTTGGTGCCCCTGATAATGGCATTGCCACTTTCAATTTAGATGGTACGATTCAATATGTCCCCATTACAGATTATTGCAATGATACTATTCCAGACATGTTTCAATATGCTATTTGCTTCGAGAATATTTGCGATACGGCTACTGTAACTGTTTTGGTAGATTGTACGAGTGACAGAAACTTTACTATTTATAATGCTTTATCCCCTAATGGAGATGGAATAAATGATGTCTTTCAAATTGATGGCATTGAAGATTATCCTAGTAATATTGTTCAAGTATTCAATCGCTGGGGAAATATGGTTTATGAAATGGCTGGTTATAAAAATGAATGGAACGGCAATTGGGGAACACAAAGTTCTCTTTTACCCGATGGTACTTATTTTTATTTATTTGATACAGGAGAAGGAGAGCAATTTAGTGGATTTTTAGAGATAAGAAGGTAGTATAGTGATGAGTTATGAGTAGGTGCACTTATTACTCATCACTCATAGGTTATGATAAGGCTCATTCCGTAAAATGGTCATGGCTCGATAAAATTGTTCTAAAAAGAATAGCCGAACCATTTGATGGGAAAAAGTCATATTAGACAAACCTAATTTTTGATTGGCTCTTGTATATATAGCGGGAGAGAACCCATAAGCACCTCCAATTAAAAAGATAATTCGATGATGAGATTGGTGTAATTGTTTTTCTATATAATTGGCAAATCCCACAGAAGTAAATTGCTTCCCTTTTTCATCTAATAAAATCAAAAAATCGCCTGTATTTAATTTGGCTAATATTTTTGCTCCTTCCTTTTCTTTTACCTGTTGCGGCTTAAGATTTTTAGCATTTTTTACATCTGTAATTAATACGGTTTCTAGTTTTAAATACCGTTGAATTCGCTTCTGAAAGATGGCCATACCTTCTTTTAAATATGCTTCATTCGTCTTGCCTATGGTCCAGAATTCTATTTTCATAAATCTTTTCTTATTGAGCTAAGCGGCCATCCTGCATTTCGACTTTTCGATCACTCATATCTGCCAATTCTTCATTATGCGTTACAATCACAAAAGTTTGCTGAAAATCGTTTCGTAATTTAAACAATAAATCATGCAATTCTTTAGAAGAAGCAGAATCTAAATTACCACTTGGCTCATCGGCGAAAATAATACCTGGGTTATTAATCAAGGCACGAGCGACTGCGACCCTTTGCTGCTCGCCACCAGATAATTGGTTGGGTTTATGACCTAATCTTTCGGAAAGCCCCAAATAATCTAGTAGTTCTTTCGCTCTTTTTTTAACTTTAGCCTCTGGGGTTTTTAAAATAAAACCTGGAATACAGACATTTTCTAAAGCCGTAAATTCTGGTAATAAATGGTGGAATTGGAAAATGAAACCAATATGTTCATTTCTGAAACTGGCTAACTCATTGGTATTTAAGGCAGATATTTCTCGACCGTCATAAAGAACGCTACCAGAATCGGGTTTATCCAAAGTGCCAATAATATGGAGTAAAGTACTTTTTCCAGCACCTGATTTCCCTACAATGGAGACTATTTCTCCTTTGCCAACAGAAAAATCAACTCCTTTTAAAACGTGTAAAGTATCGTAAGATTTATGAATATTGCTTGCTTTGAGCATGTAGTAGAATGGATTGAATCGGATAAACGTTTCGGCGAATGAATTCGATGGTACAGATAAAACTCTTGGTGTTTGATATTTGAAGTTTGCAACCATAGCCGTCAGGCTAAGAAAATTATTACTGATAGTCAACGATTTATGCAGGTGTCGATGTTTGAAGATTTTATCTTTAAACCAATATTCTTTAGGTTTTTAACCTAATTAGCTTTAAAAAACACCTAAATTAAATCGTTAACCTGACGGCTATGGCTGCAAACTTCAAATATCGAAGTCCAATCATTTCGATTAGGTTAATGGTTATATTGTTGGTTGCATAAAGTATCGTTAACAATAAAGCAATTCAACAATATGACCATTCATTTTATTTCTTAGAAGCAGTAATGGGTAAAGCACCGAATTCTGAATTCCATTGCCCTTCAAAGCCACTATCGGTGAATTTACCAGATAATTTTAAGACGATTCCTTGTACATCAATTTTACCAGTTAATTTATGTCCGTCTAATTTAGCATCTGCTAATTCAATTTCTCCTGCACTTGAATCGAATATTACTTTGATTTTTCCATCTACTTTACTGACGACCATTGTGCCTTTTACATCTGGCTGGTCAGGAATATCTGTTACTTCAAAGTCATACGTACCTACAGGGCTGTGGAATGTAGTTGCAGCGTCAATAGTATTAACAAATAAAAAGGATAAACATAAAGTCAAAGTAAAAAGCATTTTAGCCTTCATAATATTCTGTTTTTTTGATAAAAAAAATGGATTTGCTCAAATGTAACGAAAAAAGGGTTTTAAGATTGGCGATTTGTTAATTTTTGTAAATAATTAACAATATTACTTGGCTTAAAACCCTTTTTATACCCAAGACTTCCAAGTGTCTTTCAGGCCTTGGAGCGTCTAAAGTTTTTCTTGCTGTTTATTCCACCACCAACTTCTGACTAATCACCGAACCCTTAGACTCCACTTGTAAAAAATAAATCCCACTAGTCACTAACTTACTTCTATCAATAGAAAAAGTATGTAAACCATTATTTAGTGGACCAGAAAAAACAGTTTGTACTTGTTGTCCTGCGGTATTAAATACGGCAATATTCACTTTGTTAAAAGTTATCGGTGCAGCTATAGAAATAGTTGTTGTTTCTTTAAGAATAGTTGGCATAACAGATAATTGAACACCAGTAGTTTCTAAAATATTCAATCCAGTAGAAAAAGACACATTTTCAACATGTGCATTGACAAACTCATAAACCCCATCAATTTTTTGCCAAATAATTGCTGCTACTTCTAAATTTTCGGTATTCCAATCTGCTGCTAGTTCTTTGCTGTCACTAAAATTGAATTCGGTATCTACAGCAATCACCCCATTGGCAATTTCTTGACCAAAAGTACCACCCATTAAGGAAGAACGTAACACTCTTTTATGGGAAGCTGTACTTCCTCTATTCGCTTGTTGTTCAATTACACCGTCTTCAATTATCAATAACGATAAATAATATTCGCCGTCTCCTTCTTGAAAGAATTTGACTTTTGCATCGACGGTTAAGGTGTTATCTTTAATAGTTGCCAATATACCTGTATTAGCCATTGGGCTGGTAGTAACCGCCTCACTTATAGCCGTTTCTGTGTTGGGTATAATATTATTGGTGGTATATTTTGACCGATTGAGGTAAAACAAAGGTTGCCCAAAAGCTTGTGGTAAATTAGCCGAAAAATCAATCGCTTCTGGGGAATGTAATTGGCTAGAACGACTCGGATGCGCCGTTAAAATAACCGCCTTTCCTGCATAAGTATCATTGATGATATCAAAATTATCCCAGGCTGTTCCTCCGCAAGGTGGACACCAAGTGGCAGCAATTTTGGTGATAACAACTTTTTGTTCTTGTGGTACTTCCTGACCGAACGAGGTCATCTGTAGTAATAAACCTATAACTAAGAGGAGGCAATTCTTTTTCATTGGGATATTCTTTTAGTGAGTTTGTAAATTATTAGAACAAAGATAAGCGCCTTCGCAGACTATTGCTTTACTTTGCAGCGCTATAAATTATTTTTTTGGCTTATAATGTTTTCCATTTGACACCCTATTTACAAAAACTAGCGGCTTACCCTCCTTTCTTTTATAACCGAGTTTCCAAAAACTTAGGTATTATCGTCGTGATTCCTGCGTATAAAGAAGAATTCTTATTACTAAGCTTGATGTCTCTAAAAAAATGCCAAAAGCCACATTGGGATGTAGAAGTAATTGTGGTGATTAATGACTCGGAAATAGATACTGCCAAAACAAAAGTACTCAACCAAAAAATATACCAACAGGCACTCGACTGGAGTGAAAAGAATAACCAACCTCATCTACGATTTCGCATTATTTATCAAGGAGACTTACCTAAGAAATTTGGCGGTGTAGGATTGGCTAGGAAAATAGGGATGGATGAGGCCTGTTATCGTTTTGAAAAAGCTAGACAGAAAAAAGGGGTCATTGTGTGTTTTGATGCAGATAGTCGTTGTACAGAAAATTATTTAGTGGAAATCGAAAATCACTTTAAAAATAATGCTAGAACTTCCGCTTGTAGTATCTATTTTGAACATCCAATTCGTGGATTTGATCATGCCCAAAAAGTGTATCAAGCTATTATCGAATATGAATTACATTTGCGATATTTTATCAATGCCCAAAGGCTGGCAGGTTGTCCGTTTGCCTACCAAACGATTGGGTCGAGTATGGCGGTAAGGTCTGATTTTTACCAAAAACAAGGTGGTATGAATCGACGGAAAGCGGGCGAAGATTTTTATTTTTTACAAAAATTTATTGCCCTAGGAAATTTTACTGAATTAAATACGACCACTGTTTTCCCTTCTCCTAGAATTTCGGATAGAGTTCCTTTTGGTACAGGCAAAGCAGTTGGCGAAATTATTAAACAAAAAGGAAATTACGAAACCTATAATTTACAGACTTTCAAAGATTTAAAACTATTTTTTGCTCAATTAAAAACTATTTATAAATTAAAAGAAAACTGGCGAGAGATAGCACTACCCAAATCCGTATTGCAATATTTGGAATTGATAGACGTCGATATTCGATTGGCAGAAATTATAAAAAATACTTCTACTTTTCCTGCTTTTAAAAAACGATTTTTTCATTGGTTTAATGCTTTTCAAGTGATGAAATTTGCGCATTTTACTAGAGACCACTTTTATGAAAATGTACCCATAAAAGAAGCGGCATCGGCTCTATTAAACCTAATTAATATTATTGACATTGATAATAATTCAAAAGATCTTTTAATTACTTTCCGAAAATTAGATAGAAAGATTTAGCTAGGACTTTTTATAGAAAAATAGTTTATTTACAAAAGAAATATAAATACAAAACCTTTCATAAGGTAAGGGTATTTTTTACTTTGTGTCACCTTCATTTTTTTACCTGACGCTTTTAATAAAAACTTAAATGCCTTATATGGAATAAAAAAAGGCCTAACTTAATCCACTATGAAAGAAAAAAAACGCCTAGCAGAACATTATAATCGTACAAAAAATTGGATGAATTGGGGGCCATATCTGAGCGAAAGACAATGGGGAACGGTTAGAGAGGACTATAGCCCCAATGGTACGGCATGGGAATATTTTCCGCATGACCACGCCCGTAGTCGTCAATATCGTTGGGGAGAAGATGGGATTGCTGGTATTAGTGATAAAACTTGTAATATTTGTTTTGCGGTAGGAATGTGGAACGGTAAAGACCCAATTATAAAGGAAAGATTATTTGGACTAACAGGGAATCAAGGCAATCATGCGGAAGATGTCAAGGAATTATACTATTATTTAGATAGTACACCGACACATTCTTACATGAAGCATTTGTATAAATATCCACAAAACGCTTTCCCTTATGCAGATTTAGTCCAAGAGAATGCTCGAAGGGGTAGGGCAGAACTGGAATACGAATTATTAGATACGGGGATTTTTGAAAACAACGAATATTTTGATGTATTTACGGAATATGCCAAGTCGGAGGAGGATGATATTTTAATTAAAATAACCGCTCATAATCGGCATACCGAAGCAGCACCAATTACTTTACTGCCTACTTTATGGCTGAGAAATCTATGGAGTTATAAATTAGTTGAAAGTAAGCCGTCCATAACTTTACAAACACTCAATAAAAACTACGGTTGCGCTAAAATAGAACATGAAAAAACAGGCGATTACTATTGCTATTTTGAAGCGCCAGGTCAGACGATGTTTACAGAGAATGAAACGAATATGGCAAGGGTTTTTGGGGCAACAAATACACAACCTTATGTAAAAGACGCCATTAATGATGCGGTTGTTACTGGAGATTATCAGTTATTTGAAAACCATGAAAAAGGGACAAAATTTACGTCTTCCTATCAATTTGAAGTGCCTACTGGAAAATCAGTTTCGATTAAATTAAGGTTGTCTAAAAAAGCACATACTAAGAATCCATTAAGCACTTCTTTTGATAAAATATTTGCGGATAGACTCAAAGAAGCAGATGTATTTTACGCACAGTTTTTACCTAAGAAAAAGGACGAAGACTTAGTAAATATTCAGCGTCAAACCTTTGGAGGTATGATGTGGACGAAGCAATATTATAATATAGATGTGAATCTTTGGTTGGATGGGGATAAAGGTCAGCCTGCGCCACCAGAAGGACGAAAATATGGCAGAAATACCCATTGGCGAACCTTGCATAATGAAGATATTATTTCCATGCCTGATAAATGGGAATATCCTTGGTATGCAGCTTGGGATTCGGCGTTCCATTGTATTCCGTTGGCAATGATTGACTTAGAATTCGCCAAAAAACAATTATTACTCTTTTTAAGAGAATGGTATATGCACCCAAATGGACAGTTACCTGCCTACGAATGGGCATTTGATGATGTCAATCCACCCGTACATGCTTGGGCGGTGATGGAAGTTTACCGAATGGGACAAAAGCAAACAGGGAAAAATGATATTGAATTTTTAAAGAGAGCTTTTCAAAAATTATCGCTAAACTTTACTTGGTGGGTCAATCGAAAAGACGGTAATAATAATAACATTTTTGAAGGCGGCTTTTTAGGATTGGATAATATTGGGGTGTTTGACCGAAGCGCACCCATGCCAGGAGGCGGTACTTTACAACAGGCAGATAGTACAAGTTGGATGGCAATGTTTAGCTTAAATATGCTAGATATGGCGTTAGAAGTAGCACAAGAAGACCCTGTTTATGAGGACATGGCGTATAAATATTACGAACATTTTATCTATATCTCTGCGGCTTTAAATAAGATTGGCGATGGATATGCCAACGCTTGGGATGAAGAAGAAGGCTTCTTTTATGATGTCTTAGCCTTACCAAATGGCGAACAAATTCCAATAAAAGTGCGGTCTTTGGTTGGATTATCCACACTTTTTGCGTCTCTTGTCTTAAAATGGGAGCGTATTGAAAAGTTAGACCGCTTTTATAGTCGTATTAAATGGTTTAGAGATTATAGAGTACAACGGGATAAATATTTGGTGTTGCCTGAATTGGAAGAGGGGAAAGATATTTTATTATCCACCATTAGCAGAGATAGATTGTCTCGAATTCTTCAACCTTTATTGGATGAAAAGGAGTTTTTCTCTAAAGGCGGCATTCGCTCCGTTTCCAAAGTACACGAAACGCCTTATTATGTGAATATAGCAGGGGAAGAATTTGGTTTACAATATCAACCTGCAGAGAGTCAAACGCATATTTTTGGTGGGAATTCTAATTGGCGTGGTCCTATTTGGATGCCAATGAATTATTTATTGATTGAATCATTAAGAGAATTACATAAGTATTATGGGGATTCTTTGCACACGAATTGCCCTACCAATTCAACTAACGCTAGAAACTTAGCAGAAGTAGCGACCGATATATCGCAAAATCTAATTTCTATTTTTACTAAAGACGAAACAGGAAAACGCCCTTTTAATGGCTTTGAAAATAAATATACCAATGATCCTCATTTTAAAGATTTAATCTTGTTTTACGAATATTTTGATGGTAATAATGGAAGAGGGGTGGGCGCTGCTCATCAAACTGGCTGGACAGGATTGATTGCTACTTTAATTGATGAATGTAACTAACGAGTTGCGAGTTGCGGGTTACGTGTTGAACCCGCAACCCGCAACTCACAACCCGTAACTCGCAACTCTATGATAAATTGCACACAACCAACCTTTGAAGATTTACGCTCAAAAGAATGGCTTATTACCAATGGGATTGGTGGTTATGCTTCGGGCACTTTATCTGGAGCGAATTCCCGGCGGTATCACGGGATGTTAGTTGCCTCCTTAAATCCGCCAACCAATCGGAAAGTTTTGGTAGGGAAAGTAGAGGAAAGTATTGCGCTGAGAAGAGACCATCAAATAGAATTATCTGCCAATCAATATCCGAATGCCGTTCATCCAAAAGGCTATCAATACTTGACGGAATTTGAGCAAAATCCATTACCCACTTTTCGATATGAAATCAATGGACATATTTTGCAAAAGTCTATTTGGTTCAACTACATATTTTACGGGATAAGAATATAAAAAAATAAAATTTGACAAAAAAAGCAAAAAAGTATTTTTTTGTTAGATGATAGCATCGAAAATATTTACCCAAATACTGGGACTGAAAGAAA
>Ga0208544_10000453_pt1 | contig 32448 bp, 27 predicted proteins | sample DEB08_DNA_9_FD_184526 | JGI IMG/M metagenome (GOLD analysis project Ga0208544, IMG submission 184526) | Aqueous microbial communities from the Delaware River and Bay under freshwater to marine salinity gradient to study organic matter... | ecosystem: Environmental > Aquatic > Marine > Coastal ... | reverse complement strand
CAACCTTCACGCTCGTTTCGATAACCGATGCGAATAATTGTGCAGGCACCAACCTTTCTGGTTCGGCGGAAATAACGGTCAAGCCAATTCCAGTTATTGCCTTAGGCACAACGACCAATCCAAGTACCTGCGGAGGTTCAGAAGGAGATATTCAAATTACTGGATTAGTCGCTTCCAATGCGTATGTTTTAAATTATAAAAAAGAGGGCAATGCGGTAAGCCCAGTTAACTTCACCGCCGCTTCGACTAGCTATAATATGGCGTCGCTCGGTGCAGGGGTTTACACCGAAATAGCGGTAACTTTAGCTGGTTGTCCGTCCAATGAATTAAGCCATGTATTAGTTGACCCAACCCCAAGCACTGCCGCTGTGATTTCAGGAACGGCGAGCATCTGTGCAGGGGAAAGCACGGATATAAGCGTTACCATTACGGGCGGAGCGAGCCCTTTTACAGTTGTTTATGATAATGGAACAAATAATACGACTATTTCTTCCTATACAAGCGGCACGGATATTAGCATCAGCCCAATTGCAGATTCAACCTTCACGCTCGTTTCGATAACCGATGCGAATAATTGTGCAGGCACCAACCTTTCTGGTTCGGCGGAAATAACGGTCAAGCCAATTCCAGTTATTGCCTTAGGCACAACGACCAATCCAAGTACTTGTAATGGTACAGATGGGAATATTCAAATTACAGGATTAGTCGCCTCCAATGCGTATGTTTTAAATTATAAAAAAGAGGGCAATGCGGTTAGCCCAGTTAACTTCACCGCCGCTTCGACTAGCTATGATATGGCGTCACTCGACGCAGGGGTTTACACCGAAATAGCGGTAACATTAGCTGGTTGTCCGTCCAATGAATTAAGCCATGCATTAGTTGACCCAAATAACCCTACATTTGATGCCATTAATAATCAAATAATTACTGCAGAAAATACGGTTGCCACTATTGTTTTTTCAGGCACAAGCGGTGCTACTTTTATTTGGACGAATGATAATGCAAGTATAGGCTTGGATACAAATGGTACGGGAAATATCCTTGCTTTTACCGCCATTAATGGAGGAAGCACGCCTATTACGGGCAATATTACAGTTACACCCACGCTAAATGGATGTACAGGAGTTAGCCAATCTTTTAGCATAACGGTCAATCCACTGGTTGTGTCGGATTGCCCAAATACCTTAGAAGTGCACTCGCCAGTGACCGACAATACGACTTATGAAGCGAGTGGAACTTTAACTTCAGCTGCAACGATACCCGCTAATTTTAGGGTAACTTATACCGCTGGAACCGCCATTGTTTTAGAAGAAAATTTTCATGCAACAGCGAATAGTAATTTTACAGCTAAAATAGCTCCCTGTAGTGCTGCGACGGCGACGACTATCAATGCTTCAAGAAATACGGGAGCAGTAAATCTATCAAAGTTAAGCCTTACAGAAACTATCAATATGACCATTCAGCCTAATCCAGCCAATCAATGGATTCGTATTGATTTTTCTTTAGTTGCGCCAAGTAAGGTGGCAATTGACCTGTATTCTTTCACGGGGCAACCCATTAAATCTATTATTTCTTTTCAAGAGAAATTGGCTGGTAGTCATCAACAGAATTTAGCTATTAATGATTTAAATACGGGGATGTATTTTGTGGTGCTTCGGAGTGAAAGTCAGGTGGTTACTCAGCGGTTAATGGTGCTTAAATAGCTGTAAAAACGAGGGATAATTAATGAAAATAAATAAAGTTAAACACATGACCTATTACAGGGCAAAACGCTTTGTCCTTGGCGATTAGCATTGCATCCCTATCAAAACAATTCTAATACTATTGTTTGATTCCTTTTACCCATACAAAATTATCATTGCTGATTGGTGTACCTTCCTGCCAACGATACCCCACTAATTGACCTGCTTTCGCCACACTATAATCCAAACAACAAACCGATGGACTCTGCAAACTAGGCTGTTCAGCCCTCAACCAATAATGCCCAATAAATACAGGAATATCCGTTGGCGAATAATGAAAATTAGTGGACCAAGCAAGTGGAATCGGTACATCTGACGATGGAATACCCAAACCATACTCACTCCTCGTTAACCCCTCAGGTGCTTTCCACCATTGAATCCGCATAGCCGTTCGTTGATGTCCGTCTTTATCATAGAAAAACTCCCCATCGGGCAATGCTTGTTCCAACCCTTTTAGCAATATTTCAATCGCCTCGTATTCCCAATTTCCTTCAACCGCAGATGCTTGTAAAAAACTAGGTGTTAAGCGATTACCAGCAATGGCACTTTGTATTTGTTCAATAAAGGTAGGTTGCCAACAAGCATGGATAATGCGTAAATCGCCTAAATCTAACCAGATAGGTAATTCCATCATCCAATCTAGGTACATTTGCCATTCCTCCCGATAATCTTTAAAGGCATCCTCGGTCGCTTGTTGCTGTTTTTTATTCTTGTCGGTATGCAATCGAAGATATTCTCCTTGCTCATTTTTGGTATGATAGCAAAGGATGTTATATTCATGGTTGCCCATCACCGCTAAGGCAGTGCCTGCATCGGTCATGCCTTTGGCAATTTGTAAGACTTCCCTTACTTCGTTGCCTCGGTCTATGAAGTCTCCTGCAAAAATGACTTTGCGGGTGGGGTGGGCGTAGACACCGTTTTTATTTTGGGTGTAGCCGAGTTTTTGGAGGAGTTGGGTTAACTCGGTGGCGTGTCCGTGGATGTCTCCTATTAGGTCGTACATGGGTTATATATTATTTTGTAAATCTAAGCTACAGTAATTTAGGATGTACGCTGGACAATCAAATAATTAAGGATTAAATTATTTTTTTAAACAGCATTTTTTATATTTTTTTCCACTACCACAGATACACGGGTCATTCCGACCAACCTTTTTTTCAGTTCGCTTAATCGTTACTGGTGTTGGCGGGGATGAAAAGTAATCAACTTTTTTGTCAGACTTAGTAGGCGTATAAGTATTTTTTTGTTTATATGCTTCATCATACCGCATTCTATAGCCATGCCAGCTCATAACTTCTTCGTATTGGTCAAAAATAGAAGTGGTTATGCTACGTTTATCATAAGTGGCTTTTACCTCACTAATATCCTTTTTAATAGCTGCATAATCTCCTGTGATTCCACTAAAAACCAACCCCCTATCATAAAGTGCTTCGATACTAGGTAATAATTCTTTAGCTCTAAGGTCTATTAAATCACAAACAAGCGAAGCAATAACTTCACTATCTAAGGAGGGGTTTCCTTCTTCCATTGCTAAAAAATCAGCTAAAATTTCGTCGAACCATCCGATAATTTCTGCTTTTTTTTCTGGTTGATGCAATGCAATTTGTGCTAAAGCAGTTGAAGGCACAATTCTATTGACCCAGTCTCCTGGTTCTAAAACGAGGTCTTTAAATATGGAAAAAGAACCCGCTCCTAAATGATACAACACTTGCCAAAAATATTCCGTAATACCATCGCCAAACCAATTATTCGAAAAATCCCTCCCTTGTTGTAATAATTTAAGGATAGTTGGTAAAGCTGCTGTTGCCTTGAGTTCCACCAACATATACAGCGCATGTGTAGGAAACTCCCACCATTTATCCTTGTCTTCATAATTTTGAAAAAAATCATTGCGCTCAATAGCATCCAAAAGTAGGGTTTCCATATCTTGAATAAGGGTTTCCCGTGGTAATGCTAGTATCGCTTCTACTTTTTCTATAGGGATGGACAAGTCGTGTTCGTAAAAAGCACTGACTTCTGGATGGTTTAAGGTGGGTAATGGTATGGTAGAATTCATAGTCTAGTATTTTAATGCCCTATTTTTTTGTATAACTGAGTCTCTTTTCGAAGTAATCATATTGCAAATATCTGATAATCAATGCTCCGCTGCAAGCCCTACAATTTCATCCCATACATCTCCGCATCCAAAGTTTTCCATTTAGGCAAATGTTGAGCAACTTCCGCCCAAAATTCCTTAGAATGGTTTTTAATCTTGGTATGAACTAATTCATGCACTATCAAATAATCAATCAAACTAAACGGCAATTTAATGGCATCCACATTGAGGATAATATTATTAGCAGGGGTACAACTTCCCCAACGTTTTTCTAATTTTCTAAATTTTAATGCCTCATAAACCAATCCTGTTTCTTTTGACCATTTACGCACTCTTGGCGCTATTTTTTCCACGGCTTTTCTACCTAGAAATCTAGAGAAGGCATACTTAATTTCTTGTTGATTATTTAAGGATTCAGGGACATGTACTTTAAATTTTGCCGCTGTAAAATCTATCGTTATTTCTTTTCCTTCTTTTTGAATAAAAATTTGGACATAATATTTTCGTCCTAAGTATTGAATTCTTGAACCTGTAACAATGTCATCTTCTTGGATAGATTCTACCAAAGCTAATTTATCAATTATCCATCTCGCTTTTTTGAGGATGAGTTTGTCTGATTGTTCGGTAGGTATACGTTTACCTTTTAGTATCACGCCTGTTCCTTTTTCTACGGTAATGTAATGCGATTGCAAGTCCTCTTTTTCGAGAATGTCATATTCGATTGTTTTTGTTCCGTATTGTACTTTAGGCATCGTATGCTTTTCTACCAGTTTATTTATTATTTTTCAACGTTTCCACCATCTCCTTCGCCTTTGCTTTCGCTACTTTTCTATCAATATCCGCCATTTTTAAATTGCGCATTATTTTATTTTCAATATCTTTTAAAACCCGACCTTTTCCTTCCCAACCAATAATCCCCAATTCCCCTTTAATACTATGCAGTAAGGATTTCGTCGCATCTTCTGCACCATCAGGAAACAATAATTTCATGGACGTATAAAGTGCTCGTTTTCCTTCGGTATCAAAGCCTTTTTCAAGCCCTTCTTTTTCTTCGTCGATAATCTCGTCCTGCATATCCACGTAAGCCAACAGCAACTGTGCCTCATCAATCATTTTTGCCTCTTTGAGTTTTAATAACTCTTCCATCCGCTGGGCTAATGGTTTGTAAAAGTCGGGATTTTTATCTTTTCCGACCTTAATGGTATGCTTTAAATTATTCCGCATCTTTAATTCCTTTGTGGCAGAAGAGGCGTCTTCGATAGCGGCAGCAAATTTTTCTTTATCAATAATTGAAATCGGTTCTGCCAACAAATTTTCGACCCCTTGGGCAGTCAAATGCTCGTCTATCATTGCTTGCAGCATCTTGCTTTCATCTTTACTAATTTTTAGCCCTTCGTCTTCTGGATAAGCATTGCGAGCAATTTGCTTGATTTCATTGTATAATTTAAAATCTGGCTGATATTTAATGGCTTTGACATTCGGCAAAACAATATTGACTGATTTATTAAACTGCTTGAGCAATACTTTAAAATCATCTCTTTTGTCCATTGGTTCAATGTACCGAATAGCCGTATCTATATATTTTGCCCGTTCATAATTTCGGTCAATCCGCATCGGTTTAAAGAAATCGACCAATTTGGTGTGGTTCATTTCTAATTGAGGCAATTCTTCGTTCAGGTTTTTTAAAATATCATCGGGTCGAATATCGCCCGAAAAGATTTCTAAGGCTTCGATTAAATTAGCTGTAATTCCATTATAATCAACGATATAGCCCGCATTTTTGCCTTTTCCAGAACGGTTGACCCTAGCAATGGCTTGTAATAAATTATGCTCTTTTAAAGGTTTATCCAAATACAAACAGGACGCCACGGGTACATCATATCCCGTTAACAACATATCAGAAACGATTAGAAAAGCGGTATTATCGTACTTCTTTTTGCCCGATTTTTCGGTTTCACTTTCATCCCCAAAAGGTAATTTAAAATCATCGGTTGCGGTCTTTACTTTTTCGGGTGCAACCACCCAAATTGGGCGTTGATTGGTAGGGTCTTTCTTATTCCATTCTACTGTTTCATAATATTCTTTGGCAATGGCATCCGTTTTGGGTGAACCAATACTTACAATTACTTTCGCCTCAAAATCATGGTAACCATCCGCTTTTAATTTGTGTAATACTTGTTGGTATTTTATCGCTGCGGCTCGACCGCTACAAACAAGCATTGCTTTATGTCCGTCCTTATAAATTTTGGTGTAAAAATGGTCAATAATATGCTTGCTGATAGCGATAACTCGCTCGGAAGATAAGGCGTATTTTTTTAAAGCGGCTTTTTTAAGTTTGTCCTTTTTTTCAGCGGAGGCGTTCCCAAATTTTTCTTCAAATTCTAGGTCTAAAGCGTCTTTTTTAACATCCAATTTGGCAATGCCTTCATCGTATAATAATTCGACCGTTGCGCCATCTGCGACCGATTCTTTGATGGTATAAACGTCGATGTATTCGCCCCCATAAAATTCGCCTAAAGTGGATTTATCTTCTTTGGAAATAGGCGTTCCTGTAAAGGCAATAAATTTGGCTTTGGGCAACACGGTACGCATAAAAGCGGCTAAAAAACCGTAATGACTCCGATGCGCTTCATCTACTAAAATGTATAGATTTTCTTTTTCGGATAAAGCGGTTAATTCGACCGTTATGCGCTCGGTTTCTACCCATTTTCCGTTGATTAATTCCTTGGTAATCTTGGTTAGAAAACTGCCTTCAATATTTTTTTCTACTCTTAAATCCCCTTTTTCTTCTATTTCAGTTTGGTCGGTTTCATTGGGTAGGTCAGAAGTGGGTTCTTGGAATTTTTGCAAAGTGGTGGTGATAATGCCGCCATAATCATTGCGTAATAATTTATCTAAATGGACGACTGAACTCGCATTGGCGACATTCTTAAAACCGATATTATTAAAAGTACTGCTTATTTGTTGGTCTAAGTCCTTGCGGTCGGTCATTATCAACACCGTTGGATTATTAAACCCAAATTCTGGTGCTTGTAATTTTCGGGCAACATACGCCATCGTTATCGACTTGCCTGACCCTTGCGTATGCCAAACCACGCCGCCTTCTCCTGCTTGCAAACGAGCGATGGTTTTATTAGTCGCTCGCAGTTGTTGGTATCTGGGCAGTTTTTTAATGGTTGTGCCTTCGTCTAATTCAAAAATTACAAAATGACGCAGGATATCCAACAAACTTTCTTTTTGGAAAAGGGCATAAATTAATTCGGCTTGTGCCGTTGGATTTTTACCTAAAAAAGCGGTGGGTTGACCTTTGAGGGTGCGAAAGACAGAATAGAATTTTTGAGGTGCATTTATCGCTCCGTATTTGCCACCAACGCCCCATAATCCCACACAAATCTGATTATAATAAAACAACTTTGGATTTAAATCTTGGTATTCCGTCAAGTCACTATAAGCGGAATCCCAAGCGGTGGCAGCGGTAGGTGATTTACATTCCAAGACCGCAATGGGCAGACCGTTGACATAAACCACCAAATCGGGAATAGATTGCCGACCAACTCGATTGCGGTAACGCATCTGATTGACCACCAAAAAATCATTATTGGCGGTCTGTCCAGCTCGATAGTCGATGTAGCGCACCGCATGAAAATCTTCTTTATCGTCGATGACCTGTTTAACCGTAAAGGTATCGCCTCGCAACAATTGCCAAATTTGTTGATTGATGTCCATCAAAGAGGCGCCATTGACCCTCGTCATTTTATCGTAGGCTTTTTCTGCATTGGCTGGACTAATCCACGGATTTAAGCGTTGAATCGCAGCACGTAGGCGATTTTTAAGTAAAACTTCGGTGTTATCGGCTCGTTCGTCCGTTTGGCTACCATTCAAATATTGATAGCCCAATTTTTGGAAAAGTTGGATAGCGGGTAATTCGCTTTGGGTATATTCTGGGTTGTTGTTCATGTTGGGCTATAATTTATGCGTCGTTTAGTTTGACTCTGATTTTTCCTGTTAATAAGTTTTGCATTAAGCCTTTTTTTAGGGTTTGGTATTGGGCTTTTTTGTCTTTTAAAACTTGGAGTTTTTCGTCTACTATTGAAAGAATTTTTGCTATTTCCTGTTGTTCTTCAATAGGAGGAACACGAAATTTAAATTTCAGAATATCAGAACCTGGCAAATTTCCGACTGTTCCCTTGCGAATAAATTTTTCAACTTGATTTTTAGTGAAATCTGTTTGTAATAAATATTTAAAAAAGTAAGCATCAGCATGTTCATTTAATGAAATTTTGACAGCATAAGCACTTGGGATAAAAGGAATGGCTTGTTCCTCATATACACCTGTAAGACCACAATCAGCAGTTGTTATCATAACTAAATCTAAGTTTTTCAACTTGTGATTTGAAATCACTTCTTCTAGTAATTTAGCGGTGGGAACTTGATTGAATAGAATTTCACCATTAAGATTAATATCTGTACCTCTAATAGTTTTTACATTTCCATTTTTATCATAATCTTTTGAACTAAATCTAGGACCATAACCATGTTTACTAATTAATTTTCCAAACTTCAACACTTCCCACTTCATAGGAATTTCCCCCAAAACCGAATCTTTAAACACCGTATGCCCAATCCCTTTGGTCAATAGACGTTGCATCAGTCCTTTTTTGAGTGCCTTTGTAGCTTGGAGTTGTTCGTCAATGACGGCTATTTTTTCATCTACGGTGCTTAGGATTTTGGCTATTTTTTGTTGTTCTTTTATGGGAGGTTTCGGAATAAGAAAATTACGAATTCTTGTTAATGCTAATTTAGGTTGAGCATTATTTGTCTTTTCTTTTTCAATGGAATCTTGGATAATTGGTGAAATCAATAACTGCAGTAAAAAAGATTGACTAATTTGAATATTCGTTAATTTATTAGCATTTTCCGTTAAATTAGCACCGTCCAAACTCTTGGGTATTTTTCCTACTACCCCTAATGTTCCAGCCACAGAAATGTACAAATCAGTATGATTTATAGTATATCTAGAAATTTTTGGAAAAACTTCATCTGGAACATATAATAGGTTATTAGTATCAACCCATCCCATGTTCATATCTGCAACTCTTATGTACGGATGGCTATTCTTTTGTTCAACTAAGGATTCACCTTTAGGTAATCTTTTACCTCCTTTTACCTCAGCAATTTCTTCTATTTTAACTATTTCCCAATCCAGAGGAATCTCACCCAATTTACTCATTTTATACCTTTCTTTCATATCCCCAATTCTTTTAAAAAGTCCGCTAATTGAGCATCAATCGCCCGTTCTTTTTCCTCTAAATTGGTAATAGTTTGTTTCACCAATTGCAAATCCACTTCGGGTTCAGGTTCGCTGGTATCAATATAGCGAGAGATATTTAAGTTATAATCATTTTCTGCTATTTCTGCTACTTCTACGACCCGCATATATTTGTCTACCTCTTTATATGCATCGTAGGCAGTCGTGATTTTTGTCAAATGTTCCGCTAATAATTCATTTTGATTTTTGCCATCTTTATAATCATTACTGGCATCAATAATGGTAATTTTATCTTTCTGTGCTTTCGTTTTATTTTTATTAATAATCCAAATCGAAGCAGGAATACCAGTATTATAAAATAAGGCAGAAGGTATGCCCACAATGCCCTCGATTAAATCCGCTTTGATTAATGCCGTTCTAATTTTGCCTTCGCTCCCACCACGAAAAAGGGTACCGTGTGGTAAAACCAATCCTGCTTTGCCATCCTGTTTTAAGACCGCAACAATATGCTGCAAAAAAGCCATATCCGCATAGCCTCTCGGTGGAATACCGTATTGCAATCTGCCATATTTATCCGAGACGACTTTATTATAATTCGGGGCAATTTCCTTTTCCTTCCCGTTTTTATCTATCTTTTTTTCCAAGGTTGTTTCCGCAGGTGTCCACCATTTTCCCATCGAGAAAGGTGGATTTGCAATTACTCGGTCGAACAGCATTAATTCCGTATCGAAGTTTTTATGTTTCGGGTCGGTCAGCGTATCGCCTTTTTCAATCTGTGCATCCGAAAAATTATGCAAAATCATATTCAATTTGCCAATCGCCCAAGTACTGAGGTTCTTTTCTTGTCCATAGAGAGACACGTTGATATTATTGCCCACTTTGCCATTCGGTAGTTTCGCAATATAGCGCGCCGATTCAATCAACATCCCACCCGACCCACAAGTAGGGTCATAGACTTTATGCTTGGGTGCAGGTTTTATCAGTTGCACAATCAACTTCACCACGCCCCGTGGCGTATAGAATTCGCCCCCTTTCTTCCCCGCATCATCCGCAAATTGCTTGATTAAATATTCGTAAGCATCGCCCAATAAATCCGCCGATTCCAAATCCTCATTCCTCAGCGAATATTGGTTAAAATGCCGCAATAAACGTTGCAATACTTCATCCGATAACCGTTCTTTATCGCCAAACTTAGTCGCCGTCATGACGCCTTCCAAACTGGTATTTTCATTTTCAATCGCTGCAAACGCCTTATCCAAAGCAATCCCAATATTTTCGGTAGCTTGGATGATATGCGCCCAACGCGCTTGTGGCGGCAATTGTAGGTAAGATTCATCTTCCGCATCCGCCCGAGGAATGCCTTCTCGTTCCATAATTTGCTCCACTTCTTCTTCAAATACATCATTCGAGCGCTTTAAAAAGAGCAAACCAAAAATATAGTTTTTGAAATCAGAAGAGTCGATACTCCCTCGGAGGATATTCGCAGAATCCCAGAGCCAAGATTCTAAGGTGTCTAGCGTTAATTTAGTTTGGGTCATTTATTTATTTTGATAATAGATGTTTTATTTTAAAATCTTAGTAAAAGGCTAAATATAAGGTAATTTTTTCTTTTTGGAGCAACCGATTTATATAGTCAATCATTTCAATCTAGTAAACGTAAGATCTAAGTTGTAATGGATAACATTAAACGGCTACGTGATTATTCATTATAAAAGCTGATTTTTAGCTAAAAATGATTAAATTTGTATAAATCAATAGGTTTATGCCAAGTATAGAAATAAATTCAAATAATGGAGGTATGAAAGAAATACTCAATGATGTTTCAAATATGGAGACATCTACCTTAGAAACCTTTCTAAAGGAAGTGGCACATTTGTTAGTACAAAGAAAAGTCAAATCTATCTCAAAAAGAGAAACTCAATTATTACTACAAATTAATAAGCCTTTGCTTTCTTCAAAATCCCTTCTTTTATATGATTTGCTCAATCAAAAATTAAAAGAAGAAACTATTTCCAAAGAAGAACATACCAAACTACTTCGGTTAATTAAGAAAAGAGAAAAGAAAGGTGTTGAACGTTTAGCCGCCTTGATAGAGTTATCTCAACTAAAGAAGATTGCCCCTAAAGAACTAATGAAACAAATGGGTTTAAGTACGCTTTCCTATGCCTAAAAATCGTTACGTTTCTACAAAATTAAAAAATGAAGTAGCTAAAAGGGCAAAATATTTATGTGAATATTGTAAATGCCCTAAAGCCTATGCCCCTGGCCCGTATGATACGGAACACATTATTCCAATCAGCAAAAATGGAACTTCTGAACTAATAAATCTTGCCTACTCTTGTAATGGATGCAATGGTTCAAAATACAACAAAATCGAAGCTTCTGACCTCCTAAGTAATCAAATTGTTCCTCTTTTTAATCCAAGAAAAGCTAAATGGGCAGACCATTTTACGTGGAGTAATGATGGTTTATTGATAATTGGTATATCTGCTACAGGCAGGGCAACGATTGAATTATTACAACTCAATCGGCCAGAATTGGTCAATATTCGACGACTCTTACTTTTAGTTGGGGAGCATCCTCCAATAGACTAAAAAGCTTATTTTTAGTTAAAAAATCATTGCCCACAAGATAATATCTAAAATACAGAAGCCCTGTAAATAAATTGTTTACAGGGCTTTATTGTCGGGATGACAGGATTTGAACCTGCGACCCCTGGTCCCCCAGACCAGTGCGCTACCGGACTGCGCTACATCCCGAATAAACCTAAATCCGTTTGTGAAAACGAATGTTAGGACGGCAAAAATAGAATATCTCTTGGAGAAAAGAAAGGGCTGTTTAAAAATAAAAAAGAACGTTGCAATTAAATCAGTAGGAATGTAGCCGCACTGCTCAACTATTTTTAACTTTAGGGCAATTCTCCTTTTTGTCTCGTTTTAAATTCAATTAAAAATGTCAAAATTTAGCCCGTTTTATTGCTGTTGTAGTGTCTTCCTTTTAGTAGCTTGTTCCGCCAAAGTTCAACCTCTAGCAGAAGAGGCGACGAACTTGCAAAAAGAGCAAATCAAACAATGGCAAACTGCAAGAGTTCAGGAGGTTACGTCGGCAGATGGTTGGTTATCCTTAGCGGGGTTGTTTTGGCTAAAAGAAGGCATTACAACCTTTGGCAGCGATGCCGCTAATCAATTGGTTTTTCCAGCCAGTGCACCTAAGGAAATGGGGCAATTTATCTTAGAAAATGGACTGGTAACGATGATTATTAAGGAAGAAGTGCCCGTAAAATTAGGGGAAGCATCTCCAAAAAATATACCGCTAGTGCCAGATAAAGCAGGGCATCCAACGACTTTGACTTTGGGTCCTTTAAGCTGGTATTTGATTCAAAGAGAAAATCGCTTTGGCATTCGACTAAAAGATAGCCAAAATCCTGCAATAAAGACGTTTAAAGGAATTACTCATTTTCCTTTTTCGGAAGCGTGGCAAATTCCAGCTATCTTAAAACCCGCTACAAAAGAAGCGACCATTACACTAAGAAATGTGATTGATATGGACGTAACGATGCAATTAGAAGGCTATTTGCATTTTGAGATTGACGATGTTGGGTACCGATTAGAGGCTTTAGATGGTGGCCCCGATGCTTATTTCATCATTTTTGCAGATGATACGACGGGCGAGACGACTTATGGGGCTGGTCGGTATTTATATGTGCCAAAGGTAGATGAGGTCAATAAAACGATGATTGATTTTAATAAAGCGCATAATCCGCCTTGTGCTTTTACGGATTTTGCGACTTGTCCTTTGCCTTCGGCTGCGAATATTTTGGCCTTGGGGGTTTTGGCTGGGGAGCAGGATTACCATTGAGGATTTTTTTTGCTAAAATCTTCTAGTAACGGGAAGTTGTTGGAAGATAAGCTGCGCCTATTTTTCTCCACGAATTTAATTTCCCCACGGATTAAAAATACCACGGATAGTTTCTCCACGGATTTATTTCCCCACGGATTAAAAATACCACGGATAGTTTCTCCACGGATTTATTTTCCCCACGGATTAAAAATACCACGGATAGTTTCTCCACGGATTTATTTTCCCCACGGATTAAAAATACCACGGATAGTTTTTCCACGAATTTAATTTCCCCACGGATTAAAAATACCACGGATAGTTTCTCCACGAATTTAATTTCCCCGCGGATTAAAAATACCACGGATAGTTTCTCCACGGATTTATTTCCCCACGGATTAAAAATACCACGGATAGTTTCCCCACGGATTTATTTCCCCACGAATTATTGAAGACAACGCATGATTATCAATTTTTTACGGGACTATCTAGTACGGACTTTCAACAACAATAAAACAATATAGCAATATAGCAATATAGCAATCTACCCATGATACTGTATCATTTATTATTAGTAGGATAAAATAGTTAGACAAGGGTATTTGAAATAAGGGATGGAAATTGTAGGTTTGCGATTTTTTATTTTTGCTTAAAACAAAAACGTACAGCTTTAGTATGCCATGAAATCTATCTCTCCTTTCTTAAAAAAATATGGGTATCTAATCTTCAAATATGCGGTTTATTTAGCGCTACTAATCAATGTATGCTTATTTTTAAGAAAAGATTTGGCGTCGGCAGCCCATCGGTTTGGTACGGATTTTTCGATTTATCAGGTTTTTGAGGCTTTTACAAATACTTTAGATACGGCTGCTTGGGTGCTGCTTTTGTTGCTATTTGAATTAGTGACTTTTGTATTGCCTAAAGCTAAAATGACGCCTTTTTTAACTGGGTTATTTAGGTTGATTAGTGGGATATGTTTTATTATCATATTTAATTCTTTTCTGGGTTATTTACGAAGTTATTTTTGGCTACAAAATTTTGCAGCCATTCCTATTGATAATTTATGTGGATTAGTCGGGGAATCTTGGATGGCACAATTGGATGCGTTTACAACGATTCAAAAAGAGACTTGTGCTTCGTTGGCAGAGAGCGACTCCTTTTTTCAACATGCTACTAAAAACATTTATACCGATAACTTTTTTTTAAAAGAAGCCAATTGGTTGGCAAGCATTGATGTATTGAATTCATTTTCTTGGATTTTGGTCGCCCTATTATTAGAGCTAGCCGTCATTTTTAAATATCAGAAAATAGCCGTTAATTTTAGTTATTATGTTAAAAATGTCTTGTATGGCTTGCTGCTATTTTGCGCAATTTATTGGGGCATTTATGGCGATTTTTTAGAATTTTGGGATGCTTTTTTATGGATTATTGCCTTTGTTTTTATTGAATTGAATATATTGGGGTGGGGGAGTCGGGAAGGAAATTAATGTAAGTTACCCCGTGATACTGGATACCATCACCCCGTAACATTTCCGATACTGGGGGATTTGAGTGTCAATTACTTTTAGCATCTGGATACACTTATCAAAAAGTACCATAAAAAAATCCTTTCCGCATTCGAAGCGGAAAGGATTTTTTATTTACTATTATTTTATAGATAATCAAATATCTAGGAGCATATTATTGGGTTCTGCGCTGAATTTCATCTCGAATTTTAGCAGCTTCTCGATAATCTTCTTTATCTAAAACAGCTTCCAATAATTTTTGCAAATCTTCTGTAGACCGTTCATGCAATTCTACTTCTTGTGTGGCGCGTTTTCTCTTTTTCTTAGTGGGTGCATTAGGGGAATCTACTTCATCCGCATCCTCTAAAATAACACCAGCAGCGTCTAGAATAAACTCATAAGTATAAATAGGACATTCAAATCGAACCGCCATAGCTAAAGCATCTGAGGTCCTAGAGTCAATTTCTAAAACTTCTCCATCTTTTTCACACACCAATCTAGCATAGAAAATGCCATCCAACAAATTATTAATCACAATCTCTTTGAGTGTGATGTTGAAGGTATCCATTGAGTTTTTGAACAAATCATGCGTGAGTGGTCGGCTGGGAGTCATTCTTTCCATTGCCACTGCTATTGCTTGTGCTTCAAATCCACCGATGACTATAGGTAACCTTCTCACACCATCTTGTTCACCTAATACAACAGCATAGTTATGAGAATGCGTTACGCTGTGGGAAAGGGCTACTATATCCAGTTCAATTTTTTTCATAAATCGCTTGTTTGTCTAAAATTGCTTCCACAATTAATTTTCTAACACTGTTTTAACGGAAAAAAGAAAGCAAATATAGTGTAATTTTTATATTTTAAAAACACCAATTTGTTTTACTCTAATTTGAAATAGAAGGGTTCACAATCTTTTTCAAATTGAATTTAAAAACCATTAAAAGAGGATTTTAGCCCAATAACTACAATTGAATTAGTTTAAAAATACAATAATATCTGAAAATCACAAAAAATAAATTTAGGAATTTTCTCTAGTTTATTAGTAGGTTTAACCTTCCTGATTTTTAAGGGATGGCAAATTTACTAATTCTCTTTTTAATCGGCAATAGGAAAGAAAGTGACATTTTGAAAGTCATTGGAATACTTTTGGAAAAAATGGTACAATTGGGCTGATTTAAGGGAGGAAGAAGTAGGGATTTTATTCCAAAAGAGTGCTTCCAGAACTCCAAGTTCTGGAAGCACTTCCCGTACGATTTATTTCGTAGCTAACCACTTATCATGGTCAGAAGTATCAAAATCAGGTAAGCTACAATCGTACTTCGCATAATTCGTATCCATATTTTTGTGAATTTCAGCTATGGATCCGCCTAAATGGGCATTGAGGTTAACAAATTTTAAATTATCGCCATTATTTTTAAAACAATAGCTACTATTATTTCCATTTATAGTAGGTAACCCAGGTTTAAAAATCCCATCAATCAAAATATCTACCGCTTTTCCACCCGTAATGTCACTAATCCGCTTGGCAGAAGCATTAGACGCATCTGCTGGGCCAACTTGGTCGGTAATAATATTATCGTGAATATTAATATTCGTGCAGAAAGGGTCAAATTTTTCGGACTTAAAAGGTGTGCCCGTAATCAACCAACTATTCACCATAATGCCAACCGTTTTATGATTTTTGATGGTATTATGGTGCATTTCAATATTCGAATGAGACATAATATTCATGCCTGTTCCTGGAGGTAGGGTGCTGACCACCATGCCCTTAGGAGCAAAATTCTCGCTATTATTGCCATCCATCACATTATTATAAAATTTGATTCTATCGCCATTTGCTTGTGGCAAATCTGGCATATCGAAAATTAACATACCTGCGGTATTTTCCTTTGCCAAATTATTATAGACTTCGCCATTAATCGTATTCTCAATTTCTAAACCTGCGACATTGTGATGGACATAATTATCTCTCACAACTACATTTTTAGATTGCCCGACATAAATACCAGCATCCATCGCATAAGAAGCCTCACATTTTTCCATCAATACATTGGTGCTGCTGACAGGATATAAACCATAGGCGCCATTCGTTGGTTTTTTTCCAGTGGTCCAAGTCGTTTCTAAATCTCGCATAACGACATTTTCACAAGCTTGTACTTTAATGGCATCGCCCTTAGAATCCACCACCGTAAATCCTTCTAAAGTGATTCCTTTTACATTTTTTATTAACAAACCTTCTGCCCCTTCAATTTGCCCTTTGAAAGATAAAATGGTTTTCCCTTTTCCCGCCCCTTTAATGGTCACATCTGGCGTATCATTTAAAGAGATAGACCGCTTGAAAGAAAAAGTACCTGCTGGCAATAAAATTTGTTCTCCTGCTTTGGCTTCAATCAACCGCTTTTGTAAATCTTTTGCCAACGTATCCGCTGCCATTATTTGTGGCCCTTCTGGGGTTTCTTGACAACCACCTAACACTAAGCCAATAAGTGCTATTAAACATAGAAAAGAAAAGCTATTTTTCATTTTTAACTATTTTTTGATTTGGAAATCGTATTGCTTGCGTATCAAAGTTACAAAATAGGAGGAGGAATGTATATTTTTGTGCTTTCTTTGTGAAAATTTAAACCGTATTTAAGACAAGTTTATCTAGTAAGATGGTAAATTCTCAATATACTTAAATTTTGGACACAGAGAACTCGGAGAAGACACAGAGTTGCACAGAGAATTACCTAAAAATGAACTTTGTGTACGCTGTGTTTCCTTTGTGCGCTCTGTGTCCTTTTTAGCGTTTTGAGAACTTACGTAAGATGCGCCTTAAACCTTCTCAGGTAGGGTGTTCAAAATATTGGACAAAAGTTGCGTCACTTTTTAAGCCTTGAAAAGGCGACATAGCATAACTTAGGGTGTAAACCCTAAGGGGAAACTATCGCACATTTTCAATAAAAGCCCTGAAAGGGTGACATACAATAACATGTTGTAGATGATGTCGCCCCTTCAGGGCTTAGCGCATGTGTTTTATTAATCCCATAGGGCTTTGCCCTATGCTACATTATTTCGCCCTTTCAGGGCTAGAAGGTGTCAACTATTTTCTGTTTTTGGACAAACTTGTCGTTTTTAACTCAACTTAAGTAATGACAATTACACTAATTGGTGCAGGAAATGTGGGCTATCACCTAGGGAAAAGACTCTACAAAAAGGGCATGACGATTCATCAAGTGTATAGCCGTCAAATAGGAAATGCTCAATTATTAGCCAAAAAAATAAAAGCGAAGCCTACCGATGATTTATCCAAAATTGATGGACAAGCAGACCTTTATTTAATTGCCGTAAAAGATGATGTAATTGCTTTAGTTGCGGAGGAATTGGGGAAAAATAGTGTTTTAAAAAATAAATTATTCGCTCATACTTCAGGGGCTGCGAGTAGTCAATTATTAGCCAGACATTTTAAACGCTATGGCGTCTTTTATCCATTACAATCTTTTTCTAAAACAAGGGAGGTTAAATTTTCGACCATTCCCATTTGTATGGACGCTAGAAAGAAAAAAGATCGTCAACTACTGCAATTAGTTGGGGCAAAAATAAGTAAGAAGGTGGCTCGAATTTCTGACAAAGAACGAGCTATTTTGCATGTTGCTGCGGTCATGGTCAATAATTTTAGCAATCATTTATTTTATTTAGGTCAGCAAATAACAGATGCGGAACAAATTGATTTTGATTTATTAAAACCTTTGATGCTAGAAACAGTTTTAAAAATTGACCAACATTCTCCTTACGATATGCAAACGGGGCCAGCTCGAAGAAATGACGAAAAAACGATAAAAAAGCATCTAGCTTACCTGCAAAAGTTCCCCGAATATGTCCAACTTTACACTTTACTAACTAAAAGTATTCAACATGCGTATCGTCGGTGATATTCCACATCCAACTCTGAAAATTACTCTTTTTCTACATGATAGTAAATATTCCGTGAAGTTTGAATCGGGACTTTATGAATTGACTTATAAATTTCGTAGCGGAGATGAGATTGATTCTGTAGAAGCGATTAAAGCAATTGTGGATGCGCAGTTTATTGCAGAGGTCATGACGGCTTTACCTAAGATGCACCAACAAAAATTAGGCGGAATTAGACGGTGGTTAACCGAAAAAGAAGCGGAAGATTTTGAGGAGATTATTTGATATTTTAAATGATGAACGATGAATGATGAATTCGGAAACAAGTTGATAATCAATGACTATTAGTGTTTATTTTAAAATAAATCGTAGGAAAAGTGCTTCCAGAACTCCAAGTTCTGGAAGCACTAATTTCTTTTAGATAGTCAGATTTTATCAATTCTTAACCTGACGCTCTATTGATATTAAAGAAGTCATATATTTGTGAATCAGACAATTCATCATTCATTCCTTTTTATATTTCTCATACCCAATTGCTTCCAATTTTTCATACTTCACCGCCACCCCTTCTGCCATTTGTCGCTTATAAACCACCAATCTATTCTGAATCGTTTTATTACCAGCCCCCAAAATCTGTGCGGCTAATATTCCTGCATTTTTAGCGGCATTTAAAGCAACGGTTGCTACAGGCACGCCATTCGGCATCTGTAAAATCGACAAAATAGAATCCCATCCATCAATTGAATTAGAGGACTTAATCGGCACGCCAATAACGGGTAGGGGAGATAAAGATGCGACCATACCGGGTAAATGTGCTGCACCGCCTGCGCCAGCAATAATCACTTTCACGCCTTTTTTATGGGCTTTTTTAGCAAACTCAAACATCCTTTCTGGCGTTCGATGTGCAGAAATAATGGTTAAATCAAAATCCAATTCCAATTCTTTTAAAACGTCTGCCGCTTGGCGCATAATGGGTAAGTCTGAATCAGACCCCATAATGATGGCTATTTTTGCTTGGCTCATATTTTCGGGTTGCGGGTTGCGAGTTACGGGTTGCGAGTTGTACACGATTTTATTTAAATCCTAAGGAATTAATTGAATTTTGAATATTTATTTATATCCAAAATCCATTCGTTTTTGAACTCGCAACCCGTAACTCGCAACCCGAATTAGTTAAACTGTTTTTATTATTAATGTAGATTGTACTTGTTTAGCTTTTTCTTTGGCTTCTTCAATGCTGTCTGCAATAATGGTTGCATGGCCCATTTTTCGGAAAGGTTTGGTCATTTTTTTGCCGTATAAATGAATCTTTACGCCCTCTATTGCTAAGCACTCCGCTAAGCCTTCATAATGTGCATCTCCTGTAAAACCATCTGCGCCTAAAAGATTAACCATCACGGAAGGACTGGTCATTTTAGTACTGCCTAGTGGCAAATTTAAAATACCTCTTAAATGTTGTTCATATTGGGAAGTTATCGCACTATCTATGGTGTGATGCCCACTATTATGCGGTCTTGGCGCGACTTCATTGACTAAAATATTACCTTTTTTGTCTAAGAATAATTCGACGGCTAATAGGCCACAAATATCAAAAGCTTCGATGACTTGTTTGGCTAAATTGGTGCAAATAGTTGCTTGTGCTGGCGTAATGGTAGAGGGACAAATCAAAAATTCTACCAAATTGGCAATCGGATTAAATTCCATTTCTACAGGGTCAAAAATAGCGATTTCGCCTTTTTCATTTCTTGCTACCACGACGGCTATTTCTTTTTCCATCGCCACTAAATCCTCAATCATACAAGCTCCAGCCAATAATTTATTGGTCAAGTCTGCTTCCGTTTTGATAACAGCAACCCCTTTTCCATCATAACCAGCCGTTCTAGACTTTTGGACAAAAGGAATTTTTAAATCACCTGATTTGATAGCATTTAAAATGGCGTTTTTATCTGTAAATAATTGGAAAGGCGAAGTCGGAATTTTATGTTGCTGATAAAACTGTTTTTGTAATCCTTTATCCTTGATAATGTCTAAAGCAGCAGGATTGGGGTGTACGGTTTTTCCTTCGGTTTGTAATTGTCGAAGTGCATCTGTATTGACATGCTCAATTTCAATAGTCACTATATCCATTTGCCGCCCAAAACCAAGGACGTCCTCATAATTTTTAAAACTTCCTTCTTGAAAACCTCTGCAATAAGGCCCTGCGGGAAATTCAATCGAGGCATCCAACGCATAAATAGGCAATTCCCAGCAACTTGCTGCTTGGCATAACATTTTACCTAATTGACCACCACCTAAAATTCCTAGTTTTGGAAAAGACATTGTTGTTGATTGCGAGTTACTAGTTGCTGGTTGCTGGTTACTGACTACCTCTTGAGGATAACCAGCAACCAGCAACTAGCAACCAGCAACTAGTTTAACTAATAAATTCATCTACAGAATACTTACCTGACCCGTTCCAAAATAAGACTAAATAAGGAATCAAGTAAATAATTGCAGACTCCATTTTTTTGAATGGATCACCAATATGGATGACAAAAATCGCCACTAACATGGTAATAATAAGTGGAATAACGGCCATTCTAGTAAATAGGCCGATGACGACAAGAAGCGCACATAATACTTCCGCAAAAACGGCTAATCCTAAGGATAATTCTGGGCCCATACCAAAAACACTCGCAAATTTTATTTCTCCCCCAGCCATTAATTTATTAAACTTACCTAAGCCGTGGTTAAGGAACATAAGACCTCCAAATGCGAGTCTTAATAATAATAATGACAAATCGGTTAATCTACCAGAAGTAGCAAAACCAAATGGGTTAACTAATTTCATGTGTTATTGTTTTGATGTTAAAAATTCAATTTTTGATTGATGCGCAAATGTCGGAAGAACTCCCGAATAGAAAAAGGGCTCCTTTCCTATTATTTATGCCTATTTTTATATTTTCTATTTGCCAACTGTAATACTGCTAAATGTTTTCTGTTCCGTTTCTAATTCAGGGAATTCCATGTTTAAACCTTTCAACGCTTCAACCACCGTTTCGGCAATTAAGTACTGCCCATACCAACGTTCGTCCATTGGAATAATGTGCCAAGGAGTGGTTGAATTATTCAATACTTCTTCGTAGCAACGCATATATTTATCCCAATGTTTCCGTTCTTTCCAGTCTCCATCATTATGCTTCCAGTGTTTCTCCCGCTCATCTATTCTTTGTCGTAGTTCTATTTCTTGTTGTTCGTGAGAAATATGCAAAAAGAATTTTAAGACAATGGTTTTATTATCAAAAGCCAATAAATCTTCAAAGACATTAATAGCGGCAATCCGTTTTTCTGCATGTTCCTCACTAATCCAACCATGTACTCGCTGAATCAACACATCTTCATAATGAGAGCGATTAAAAACAGCAATCATTCCTTTTTGAGGCACTAATTTATGTACCCGCCATAAAAAATCATGCGCAAATTCTTCGTCTGTTGGTTTTTTAAAAGAATGTACATGAATACCGCCTGGCGTAATAGCACCAAAAACCTTCTTCGTAATGCCATCTTTACCACTAGCGTCCATGCCTTGCAAGATAATTAGTAAACTATGTTTGGCTTCTGCTTGCATTAAATATTGTAAATCCGCTAATTTTTCCAGCAGTTTTTTCATCGGCTTTTTGAAATCGTCCTTATCCGCTTTTTTTGGAGGTTTGGTAGCATAGTCGGCAACTTTTATCATGAGGCTTATTTTTTAGTAGGATTTGTATCGTTTATATCAATAAATGCCAAACTTAAAGAAAATGTGGAAGTTCTACAATTTTATTAGGCTAAACGAAAATTTCGTTTAAAAACGAAAAAATAGTTGCATAACTAAAAAATCGTTACTATCTTTGACTTATGAAAAGATTAAATCCGAAAGAAGAGCAAATTATGCAAATCCTTTGGCAATTAGAAAATGCCTTTATGAAGGATATTTGGGAAGCCTTAGAAACGCCCCGACCCCCAATTACCACTACCGCTTCGATTGTGAAAAAATTAGAAACAGCAGGTTTTATAGACCATGAGGCATTTGGTCGAACCCATCGCTATTTTCCTGCGATTAAAAAAGAAGATTATCGGCAATCCTCTTTTAAGAATTTAGTGGATAATTATTTTGGCGGTTCTCCTAAGCAGTTATTGTCTTATTTTGTGGATAAAGAGGATATGGATGAAGCGGAATTAGATGAATTATTGCAAGAGATAAAACAAAAAAAGAGCGACTAATAATCGTAGCTTGGACATTCCTGTCCGAGCAAATAATACTCGTCATTTATAGAGTGTCAGATAAAAAATTGATAATTATCCGTGTCCCTTCCTTAATCCGTGGTATTAGTTTCTACCGCGGATTAAGGAAGGGACACGGATAGGAAACATTATTAGACAGAATATCAATTTTCATTATATCAATCTTTTAGCTGATTGCCTATACTTAGATAAATATGTCCAAATCACGAAATCACTCGACTGAAAATTACTATTTTTTGACACGAATTTCTATACTATTGGAGATTCGCGAATAGCCTATTGGTTTATTCGCCAAAAACCAAATAAGCTATGCTATCTATCCCACAATACTTACTAGAATCCAGTTTTTGCCTAGCCATTTTCTATGGATTCTATCACTTTTTTTTGAAGAAAGAAACCTTTTTTCAATTAAACCGAGCCTATTTATTGGCAACGCCAATAGCTGCATTAAGCATTCCATTACTAAATATTTCGTTTCAAAGAGATGCACCACCAGAAAGTTTAGAAGCCTTTTTTTATCCTGCGATTCAAAGTGCTCAAAACTTAAACGAGGTAGTTTGGGAACAGATGCGAGCGCCGTCGCCTGTTTTTTCCTTATCGGTAGCAGATGTAATCATGGCGATTTATCTAATAGGTATTTTCCTTATGAGTTTTTCTTTATTAAAAGGACTATGGAATTTAGGTCGAATTATTCGTAGCGGAAAACGTTCAAAAAACAAAGAGTTTACTTTAGTGGAAACGCAAAATAACTTTCCTGCGGCTTCCTTTTTTGGTTATATCTTTTGGAATCAACAAATTACCGACGAGCAAAAATTAATCCTAGAACACGAAAAAGTGCATATTCGCCAATGGCATAGTTTGGATGTTTTATTGATGGAAATTTGTGTGATTATTAAATGGTTTAATCCCTTGATTTATTGGTTTAGAAACGCTTTAAAAGCAACGCATGAATTTATTGCTGATCAATATGTGATTCAACAAAAATCTAATGTAAGTGAGTATGCAACGCTATTGGTGAATCAGCATAAACAACAAGTGGCGACGCCTTTAATGAACACCTTTTATTCCTTAACCAAAAAACGATTACATAAGATGATTCAACGACCTTCTCAGAAAGTATATGCGGTAAAGTATTTATTGGTTTTTCCATTGATTATTGGGATGATGGGACTTTTTTCTTTTAATTTATTGGAAGCGATTCCGCAGGTTGAGAAAGGATTGGCTGAGATGAGTACTGTTTTGGGAGATATTGGGAGTAAGACTGTTTTTGAAATTGAAGAATCTGTTAATAATGAGGATATTGCGGCTAGCGAGGCTGCGGCTAAAGAACATTCAGAAGCATTAGCAAAGACTTTTGGAGTGGAAGCAGATAAACGTATTTTATATTGGGGCGAACTAACATTGGAATTAAGCAAGCAAAATGGTCAACCGATACCTATCATTGAGGTACCAATAAACCAATTCTTGGCATCTTACCAAAAAGAACCAATTGCTGCGTTAAAGGTTGGTGGTTTGTTTGAGAAAGTTTCTTTTTTTATCAATAATAAGACAGTAGACCATAATGCTTCGTCGTCTTGTCGAATCATTAGTGATACAAATACTCCTGCCATTTTTAAAGAAAACTATTGTATCAAAGACCTAAAAAATAACTTAAAAGCAGGTAATTTAATCAATGTTTTCGATTTACAAATTGGAGAAGTTGGACAACAATATGAATTTCAAATTCGCTTAATTGACCCAAATAAAGAAAGACCAAATCCTGATGGGAAATTTACTTTCAAATGGGGGAGTATTGAGTTTTCAATGGATTTAAAAGACGATGACCAAAATAGAAGTAATATGTATTTTGAAACAGTTCCATTAAATGATTTACAGGCTGCCTTAAATCAGCCAATTACCGTTTTAGACAATGGGCAACCTGCTAAAGGCATCCATAGCATGATGGTATATCTAGGGAATTTATCTGGTACACCTATTACGTATGACTATCCATTTTTAGGAAAGGGCATTCCTGAAAAAATTGTACTAAAGGGGAATGGAAAAAGTATCTCAGAACAGATAGATATTATAAAATTAATGAGCATTATAGATGAAACAACGCAGTTTTCCTTTCATGTCAATGGCTTTGATTTTTCTGCTTATATTCAAGTGGATGATGGAAAATACCGTTCACCTATCAGAATTAATAAAAAACAACAAGACTTATTTAACTTCCAAGTCATCATTCCTGACGAAGCTAAAACCATCTTAAAAATAGACACTACTTTAGTTGCGAATAAGGCCATTGTAAAGATGTATCGGAATCCCGAAAAATACCGCATTATACACATTCCTAATTTTAAAACTATTACTAGGTCAGTTGTAGGCAAGCCTACTAATGCGGGCAATATGCCGAAGTCAACTTATAGAGAAATTCCGGCTCCCTTTTTTCAAACAAATAAAGAAGCAATAGCTGATGATAAACTGATTAATTTACCAGAATATGTCAATTATCAACCAACGGAGCTGACTTTAAAATGGGGGAATTTAGTAGCTAATCCAGCTAGTGATAATTACGATTTAAAAACTTTTTTAGAAAATTATACAACAGGACTTCAATTGTATCACTTGGATAATAATTTGATAATCAATAAATTAAGAGTTATTATTGCAGAAAAGGAGAAAGGTTTTAAAATCTTCAATTATCATTTAGCTAATTTACAAGATTTACAAAAAGTGTTTAGTCAACTCTCTACCCAAACAAGTATTTATTTTGATAAGATAATTATTGAATCTGGAGAAAAGGAGTATTATTTGCCGCAACAGTTTTTGTTTAAGATTGGGAAGAAAGCAATTCATTCAGCAAAAAGAGAATCGGAGTCAGCTAAAAAATTACAATTAATTGATACGATTGCCTATTATAATCAAATGACGTTAGGAAAGGAAAATATTGAAGATGATTTTTATAAATATCAGATAGGAGCATATAAATTGATAGAGCAAAATCTTCTAGCAGTAGACTTTGGTCGAGCAGGAAAAAAGGGGATTCATACCACCTTTTTTCAACATAAAGATAAAAAGAAAAGACTACCAAAAGGGTTTGAGCGAAAGCTACCTTTACAACTCGTCTATTTTGGGGATAAACTTCATTTCTGTACCCATAAATTATCTTTTGAAAATTTTGACGTGAATGCTTTAATTGAAAAAGAGGTATATGAACCTAATTCTGGATTGGCCAATATGTTTGGAGAAAGTGGTCAAAATGGGGTGGTTATTATTCGATTGGCAGTTAAGATTGAATAACTTGCTCATAAATCTCTTTCAACGCCAAAACAGACTCCTCCAAACTCATTTTACCAGCAATAACCGCCCTAGCACCTTTACCCAATTGTAGTCTAAATAATTCGGTATCAAATAATTGAAAAACAGCTTGCGCAATAGCTTTCGGATTCTTAGTAGGAATAACAAGCCCAGATTCACCATGCGTTACATATTCAGGAGGTCCACCAGAATTAGTAACAATCGGTGGAATACCTAAACTCATCGCTTCCAAAATAGCTTTGCCTAAACCTTCTCTATTTTTATTGGAAGGTTGGATATACCCATCACTTGCGGCTAATAGTTGCAAGGCGTCATTTCGATAGCCCGCTAAATGAAAATGAGTGGAGTAGGGGCTAGATTTGATGAAAGTTAGATTTTCTTTCGTATCCATTTTTCTACCAATTAAGAGAAAATGAATGGGTAAATCAGCAGGTAAATAATTAGCCGATTGAATTAAATATTTGATGCCCTTCCAAGTTCGATTATTGGCAATACAAGTGATGACAAAAGCATCTTTCGGAATGCCAAATTCTTTTAGATTGGCTGGTTGGATGTCTTGATACCAAGCTAGATTTTGTCCTTTATAAAACTGACTCACCTTTTGTTTATTCCAAAATAATTGTTGTTGTAAATATTGTTGAACCGATTTAGAAACGGCGGTAATCGCATCTACTCTTGGATGTAAATGTTTTAAATAACTATTGGGCGCATACCAAGCACTTCCTCCAATTACCCCTCGATAAACTAAGACTTTGACAGGTAAGCCAATTGCGGCAAAATTTCCATTGGAAATAGCTTTGCTATTGAATAAATGGAGAATGTCATATTTACCTTTTTTGAGTGTAGTTCGGATAAATTGAATGGCTTTTGGACTAATTTTTTTGGTCGGTTGAAAATTGATAATAGCAATACCTGCTTTTCTAAAATTGGGAACAAAAGGCGCATCGGCTTGGGTCATAATCGTCAATTGAAAACCCAATTTTTGCAAGCCAATAAAGAGTGCGCCTTCTGGTCGGACAGAATTATAGGCGTCTTTATAATTGCTGATGATGAGGATTTTCATGTAGATAAGGATTGAAGATAGACTACAAAGCGGATAATAAAGGTTTTAAGTGTGGAGTAACGATTTCCTTCCAAATCATGTAAGCGCTTCCATTAATATGGACGCCATCTGCGGTATATTCTGCTTTTAGCAAACCCGAATCGTCTAATAATTGTTGATGAATATTTAGATAAGGAAGCCCTTCTTTTTTAGCAATTTGTTGCAGTGATTGATTTAAAGCCAGAATAGTCTCATTGTCAAATACCGTACTTTTAACGGTAGCATTTACGGGTAAAACACTTTGAATAAATAACTGACTATGAGGGGATTCTGACTTTATTTGTTGAATAATTTTAGTGTAGTTTTCAACGATCTCTTTATTATCCGTAAATAAAAAATCATTAATCCCAATCATTAAAAAAATGGCTTTAGGCTGAGCAGCGGTAATACCTTTTAATCGCCTTAATAAACCCCAAGTCGTATCGCCAGAAATACCTCTATTTTTTACGTTGGGATGATTGATTAATTCTTCCCATTGACCATATTCGGTAATGCTATCTCCTAAGAAAATGATACTACCTTTTGGTAGCGGTAAATGTTCAAACAAGTTTTTTCGATTTTCATAGACGCCTGCTAAACCGCCTGCTGTAATTCTATGTATCATAAATTTAATGCCACCTAGCCTTTGGACTAAATAGCCTAATCCGCCTAATAAAATAAGGTTGATTAATAAAGAGCAGATTAAACCTTTTTTCAAGAAGTAGAATTTTTTATTGTTGTATGGCTATATTGTTCTGGAAAGTTGAAGTAACCATCAAACAATATAGCCATTTAACGATTATGATTTATAACTAAAAGCCAATCCAGCATTATCCTGCAATCGCTTCAATAAAGCATCCCCCATAGCTACAGCAGGCGTCAACATTCCACCCATATCAGGAATATCATCAACGGCCAAGCAAATTGCACTTTCCGCTAACATTTTGGAAGTAGACCCATAACCGGGGTCTCTATCACCTGTAACTTTTCCTCTTGCTATAGAACCATCCGCTAGGGTCGCATTGAATAATAAATTATAAAAACCATTCTTTCTTTCTGTTGCATTTGGGCCTTCTCCCGGTTCAGGTAACATTTTGTCAACGCCTTTTTTTAATAGCGAACCAGGTTTTGCCATCATCACGATGCCCATCACACCAGCGGTTGCCAATCCTTTTAATCTACCACCAATGCCATCCCCACTTAACATCGCTTCATCGTATTGAAAATCTTTTCCATAAGGGTAATTCGCAAGTGCATTACTTCTTCGCACAACTCTCGTATTAATACCTGCCATGACAAAAGGCATAATCCAACTTTTGGAAGTTTCATCATAAACCACTTTCATCAAATCTTTTCTATCAGGGCCACTTCGTTCGCCTTCAGGATTTAAAGCATAAGGGTCTGCTAAAATGCCATAAATGCTTTTATCTTTTTCCGCTTCCGCTTTCATTTCGCTCATACTAGCATACGTACCGCCACTCATACCACCTTTCATCGCTTTAACGCGCATCTCAATTTTTTGAGCAGGTTTTCCAGTTTGTTTGATGGCTTCTTGCTGGACAAAATATACGCCCATATCAGAAGGAATGGAATCAAAACCACAAGTATGGACAATCTTAGTTCCATTGGCTTTAGCCGCATCGTGGTGTTTGTCAATCATTCTCCGCATCCATTGTACTTCTCCTGCCAAATCACAATAATGCGTTTGATTATTGATACAAGCTTCAACTAATTTGTCGCCGTACTTGGCATAAGGACCAACTGTTGTACATATAACAGTTGCACTTTTTGTCATTGCATCCAAACTAGCCATATCCTGACTATCTGCTAGAACTAAAGGGACGGTATCATCGGCAACTTCTGCTCTAACAGCCTCTAATTTTGCTTTGTTTCTGCCTGCCATTGCCCATTTTAAGGAGTCGTTGACGCCGTATTGTTCAAACAAATATTCTGCTACTAATCTGCCTGTGAAGCCAGAAGCACCCCATACGATAATGTCATACTTTCTTTGATTGGCCATAATATTTTGCGGTTGTTTTGATGAAAAAATGTAAAAGTACGACAAGTCTATCGAAAATGGAAAAGTAGTTGACATTCAAATCACCCAGTAACGGGAAGTTACTGGGTGATAGGGGCTAACCCGATACCTTTTTAGTCATGGCAAAACCACTTTTTGAACCGTGACTTGCCCATTTACAGTTGTTTGAATGAAATAAACGCCAGATTGTTGACTTGGTAGGGTATATTTATAAGTGCCTGCAGTTAATTTTTTATCATTTAAAAGGGTATTTATAGTAACGCCCTTATTATCAATCAATTTTATATTGACCGTTCCAGCAGCAGGTAACAAAAGATTAAAATGCTTGGCAGATGCTACCCGAATATACGGACTTAATTTAGCAGACTCAATAGTTTGGTCACTCATAGCTCTAAAAAAACTAGGCGCACCATTCAATTGAAGATATAGTGCATCTACTTTTTTAATCGTTCCTGTTTTTGAGAAATCCCACTCCATTCTGTCCAATTTTCCAAATTTTAAAACTTTAGGAAAAGCATAAGTCGTAGAAATTAGTTCATTTTCATCCGTCGTTGTTTTTGCCCAAAGGACATAGGTAAAAGCTCCAGCATTATTTCTAAAAGCTGCACCATCTGCATTAGGTGGCAATTTAAGTTTAGCGGTTTGTTCGGCATCATAGCGCCAACCGAATAATAATTCGGAGGTTGTTTTATAGGCAATGCCGCCTACCGTTGGGGTATGGTCATAAGGTTCATTGCCTTCAATGGCATAAAATAAGCCCATCAAATCATAAGACCCTTTGGCATCTTCTACTTTTTTAGAATCTGCCATGGTATAAATATGGTATTGATGGAGGCCTTCTTTTTGAGCAGCGACTAACGACTTGATAATATAATTGGTATGCGCCATTTCAGACCCCATATTATCTTCAAATTTGACTCTAGGAATGGTGCTTTCTGTACAAATCCATTCCTTTTTCGGAAATTGCTGTCCATTGTAACCATATTTTTGGAGAACGGATTCAAACTCTTTTTTCCGTTTGACAAACCCAGCTACTGCTGCATCAGAATGCCTTTGATATTTAAATCCCCAACTTTCATTATCCCATTGTCTAACACTACCATCAATATGTGGATAAGAATGAAAGCTGAGTACATCAAAATAAGCGCCGCCTTTTAAGGGGAATTCAGTATTTACATTTCCTTCATCAGGATTATCGGTATTTCTTAAAATGACATCCAAAAAACTTGGATAACCAAGTCCACCCGTACACACATATAAAGTGGGGTCAATGGATTTGATGACTTCATAACTAATTCTTAAAATTCGATTATAATAGAAAGCGGGTGCTTTTAAGGCATACGAACAAGGGAAAGGTTCATTATCCCACCAATTGCCAGGGTCGCCAGGCTTTTTCCAAGCATTAGAGGCATAATCAAAATCTGGTTCATTCCAAACTTCCCAAAATCGAACTTGCCCTTTGTATTGATGAACTATTTTGTAAACATAAAGCGCATAATAATTCTCGTCATTCACAGGTGTTCCATTTTCTCCATTGTCCCAAATAGGTTCATATAAATTTTTAAATACCGCCGATTCTTGTTTTTCATCATCTGGACAGAAAATAGTTTTATCTCGATGATCATCCGAAGGATACCCAATAAAACCTACGTTTTCGGTCATGCCCAAAGCTTCATATCTATCAAAGGCTTCTTTTCGGACATCGTAGCCCCAATAATCAAAGAAATGTTCAAATAAGGCAGGCCGAACGGCATTGACGCCAACTCCAGGTAAATCCATCTTTTCATCTCCCACAGCGATTTCTGCCAATTGGTGGTCTTGCCAAGGCGCATAATAACCCATATTGACACCATATCGGAAATCCCCTTGATAAGGGATGATTTTATCATTGGCAGTAGTCGTAGATTGAGCAAAAATGAAGAGGGGGCAAAGAAAAACGAGGCAACCTAATTTCAGTAATCGCATAGTTTTTTTATAAAATAAAGTAGTTTAAACAAGCGGGGGGAAGACAGGCTAAAGTTGCTAAAAAAAAAGGATAAATACTAGTGGTTCAGAATTTTAGTAGTGGATAAAAGAAGTTAAATAAATTTGTCTTTTTTTTCTTTTGAAAATTATGACAAATTTATCGAAAATAGAAGAGTAGTTGACATTCAAATCACCCCGTAACGGGAATGTTACGGGGTGATAGTGTCAAGTTTCACAGGGTAATTTCCCATTACCCCGTGATTTTATTAAGCCAAAAAGTGTCAACTGACTTGATGAACTTGTCAAAATTATTAAGCTAAAACGCAAATTGGCATACGCTTTGATTTAATAACTTAGAAGACAATAATTACCACCTTTCTGATTTCAAATACCCTCCTTAAAGATTCCTTTAGCAATACCATTCTAATACAAGATATACTTCCCCCACTTTCTATATGAATTGTCCCGATTTTTTATAAGTCACACTAGTAAAATTACGAATGATGGATTTATCTAATACCTTATTTGTAGCTGCTCCAAGTTGGGGGACTAACCACTATAAAACCTTATTTTTATTATTCCTTTCCATTTGTTTCGTTTTACTAACCACTTTTCCTGCCTATTCGGCTAATAATAAGCTTGAAAGTGTCCAAGATACTTTAGGGGTATATGTGAAAAAATAATTAAAACAAGCAAGTATTGCTAAAAATAAGGACTGGAATAAGGCGATTGCTATTATGGATGGCTTACTGAAAGATTCCTTAGTGTTGCGTAATGATTCCCTTTTGAATTATGTAAAATATAGGCATAGTCTATATTTGTTAATGACAGATGAAAATATTCGGAGTAGGGCAATGATTCTAGAGATATTGGATTATTATGAAGCAAATAATCGGAAGCGGTGGACCAACTTAAAAAGCAGATTAGGGACTTTAGCAATGAGGTTAGGCGATTATGAACTGGCACAGGTTCATTTAGAGGAAGCGCTTCCTTATGCAAAGCAATTAGAGATGAACATTACGGAAGGTTTAATTTATTTGTATATCAGTAATATTTATCGATTTAAATCTGATTTTGGAGAAGCCTACCGAAAAGCGGAGGTCGCTTTACAAATTTTTAGAAAAATTAATAGGGAAGATTGGATATTAGAGGCGCAAACAGCACTTGCTCATATTTCTGTTTTGGCAAAGGATTATGAAGGAGCTGCTGTTTATTTTGAGGAGATTTTTAGCAAAGAAGCGGATATTTCAGATGATAATTTTCTGGTTAGCCCAACGCTGTATGCGGGGTTTATGAACTTTGAAAAAGGAGATATTCCACTATCAAAAAAACAATTACGCTAGGTTCGCCCAAAATTAGTTAATAAAATAAAATATTATCAAAATAATATTTTGATTTATGTTTAAAATGCAGAATTTTATTTATTTTAAATAAACTCTTTTCAGGTTATTATTTTAGG
>Ga0208544_10000452_pt1 | contig 32463 bp, 42 predicted proteins | sample DEB08_DNA_9_FD_184526 | JGI IMG/M metagenome (GOLD analysis project Ga0208544, IMG submission 184526) | Aqueous microbial communities from the Delaware River and Bay under freshwater to marine salinity gradient to study organic matter... | ecosystem: Environmental > Aquatic > Marine > Coastal ... | reverse complement strand
TCGTCTTCTTCCCACATATTTAGAGAGTCTTCATTGCCACATTTAGGGCAGTTTATTTTACCTACAAAAGTTCCGCTCATTTTAAACCCCTTCTATTACTTCGCAGTTAGTCTCAAACCAGACATGTGCACCACAGTTTAAAGGTTTATCAGGTCGATAAACAAAACGCCCTATCTCCTCACCATCTTTCATAAGTAAAGCTGTGTTTGTGTACATGCCGATTTTATATGTCTTACATGTGAGGACAGGATCTTGCGTACCATTCTTACGATTAGCCTTTATTACATGTTGATTAACATGAACTATAGTTTTCATCTCATTTTCTCCCAGTGTTTTTCCATGCTTTTAACATCAGCATAAGTTTTATTATTCCAGATATAAAAGCCATTACTGTATTTTATATTACCTCCGAACACAATGAGCTTGTTCAATAAAGTGTCGTTTTCTTTGTCTAATTTATTACGTGTGAATATCATAATCTACCCTTATTCTAAATGAGAACTATTCGCAACAGTCGTTCGTCCCGTTTTATCGGTGTTTCGTCGCATTTGAGGGTTGACACAGTTGCCTTGTCAGCCCTTTGTTTCTATGCTGTTGGTATGATTTTTTTCTTCTTTCTTGTTTCTTCTTTTTTTCAAGTTATCATATACACTCTATAACACTCCACATAATAATAATCATACTAATCATTAATACAACATGAATTAAAAGATCCTTTCCTTTTAACTCATCTTTAATATCTAACATCATAATAACGCTTATGACTGACAATGCTAGACATACATAAATCATTAAATCACTCATCCTCTTCACTCCAGTAATTCGTTGTTTCAACCCAGATGTACATCATAGGATTGTTTATTTTTAGCAGTGCTTCAATCTCTAATGCCTCGTTATTATCGTAGACATCAGACATAATACTTACATTACCTCTCTCATCTCTAGCTTTTACTGTATATTTTCTCATAATTTTAATTCCTGTAAATGTAGATCAATTTCATCTATTAGATTAGTCACACTTGAGTCTGATACAACATCTAGCCCTTCATTACCATTGCCATAGATAAGCCAGTAATACCCTAAGCTTTTTTTATCAGCATCATGGAAAAAGATGTAGTCATCTCCTGTAGTATCCAATGCCTCAAATATTTCATTGATGTCTGTAGAATAATCAAGCGTGTCTTCCTCCCCATCGTTAACGCTAACGAGTAGCCCCTTATCTAATGCATAAGACAGGATACTTAAAACTATTTTTCTCTCGTTTAATAACATAATTGTGCCTTTTAAAAATTCGCGTGATAGTGGTTATGATAGCAGTTACTTGCTACCAAAATATAATACGGTTTTTGTTGCCTTGTTGTATCGACTCTCGACGTATTCAAAATTGTATGTGTCAACTTGATAAGCGCGAGAGATATACCCCCCGCATTTGGATTGGAATGCGGATATAAAATCCGCCCCCTTGTTTAAGCTTTCTGCTTTAGCGTTATAGAATTCTACCGCTGTGATCTTATTCATTCGCTTTTCTCCAATTGTTTCAGTGTTTGTTGTAAGGCTGCCATTTCTATAATTGTAAGAGGATAAGGATCCTCAAATGATACAGCATATTTTCCTGCACTATAAAGAGAGGCAACCCCAACATTGCCAAGCTTATTACAATGTAACTCATATAAACCTTGTCGAATAAACTTCGTGTTATACATTTTCTTTCCTCCCCTTGCTTGCTTGAAGTAATGACTGGAATTTTTTATCTGTCGCTTTTGTTGTACCTTGCCAATGCGCCAACCATAATGTCTTATTACGTACGCATACGAAGCGACTAAGGCGACCACTGCCACACCTAACCCACTGTCCTACCTGTAATTTTATTTGACCTGAGATAACCGCTTTTTGTGTGGCATTGTCCCACATGTTCAAAGGTTTAATATACATCATAATGCGAATCCCGACTGTATAGCTAATGCTTTTACTTTGTTTGTGCCTTTTAACTTAAGACCAATGATGCGCCCTTTATCATCCTCAAATCTACGGTCGTGCTTATCACCGTCGATGACTTTTATGTCAATGTAAGTGCTAGGTACTTTACCGTTGAATACGACGGCAACATTAACCCCCGTATCTAATACTTTTTTTACCGCTTTGGTGCTATGATTTTCATGCTTAGAAAATGTAACATCAACATTGGTAAGCTTGGCTAATTTCTTGGCTAAGTCTATGCGCTTTGTATACTCATAAAATTGGATCATAGGAAAAGTATTATATACCTCACTCCAATCCAAATCGCTAGTACCATTCAAACGAATAGCTAAATGCTTTCCTTGCTTTTGTGCCTGCGCTAGCTTGCTAGCTATTTCGCCTTTTAATTGAATCATAAACAAATCACGTTGATTAAAATATCGATCGGTTCTATTACGTCTAGCATTAACTGCCATCGCCATACCCATGCGCCCGCTATTAACTAGGCATGAGGCATAGCAACCTTTTGATCTACCTTTACATACTGATTTATTAAAGCTTGGATCAAGATACATGACAGCATTCAGCCAGTCATCTGTTTGGGACTTGTCTAGTTTTGCACTGAATGAAGTAAGTAGAATGGTCATTGTTTTATTCCTGTAGATGAATGTTAAAAGATAATAAGTTTGTTTAGTATAACCCTTATACGTTCCTTATACAGTCCAGATTAATAGCTTTTTTTAAGAGTGTTAGTAGCTGCGCACCCGTAAAATCAGGATAGCCGCCAACCCACTCAGGCTCAGGTATACTCAACTTAATAATTTCCTGCCTTACTTGCTGGTTAATATTAAACCATATCAGCCATCTGAAAGCCGTATCTTTGCAATCCATATAATTACAATCTTTGTAAGCTTGTTTAGCTGCGTCTATACCTTTATCTTTTAGAGAGGACTCAACTATATATTTTAATGCTTGTGTACTGTTTTTAAGTTTCATAATATACCTTTTGATTTGATTAAAATAATAAGTTTGACATAAGACACTATGAGAGCCGTGCCCTATAGCAACATTATTAATCGGCTAATAACCTGCCCACTGTTTGAGTTCATCAAAATCCGTAAAGCTTAACGTGTTACCTGCCACCATGTCATCTTTAACAAGGATACACCACACGCCCTTAAAAATGTCGGCTTGTGTCTTGATAAACCAATCATGTTTACGTGCCCAGAGTACTTGTTGAATTGTCATAATATACCCTTTGTTTTAATTAAAATAATAAGTTGTTGTAGTGTAAAATACTGCCCTTTATATAAGAACATTACCAATTCACTTGATATGTATTAGACATTGAAAAGAATTCTATTTCTATACCGCATAAACTATATGCTGTCCTGTCTGTCTGAATTCCATATGTTTTGAACATGTTATATATTGGATTCATTGTCATTCCTCTTTAGTTAATAAGTTTAATATCGAAGCATCTTTGTCGCCCGATTCTTCATGGGGCGGGGTAGTCGTGCGGTTAAGCGCGCTCCCTATTAGTAAGTTAAACTAGATAACTTGAGATAACTATACATCATAATTCTAATACAACAACTCCGACCAGTTGAATTAATCAGTGGTCATACCAGTCATAATATTACCAAGCTCTGATAGCAGTATGATAGCAAGAGAAGGAAACGCGTATGCGCGTATCATAGAATAATAATAATAGTCAACAATTAATTCATACATATGTATAAACATACAATACCCCTAAAACGTCCTATAAGCCATTCTCAGAGCATAATACCTAAACCCTAGCCTTACTATTCCTTGAAAGAGATTAGACCACTGTACAAATAGTAAACAGCATTATCTATAAGTTTGAGTGATAGCAATGATAGCTATAGAAATACATACACATATAAGAGTAACAGTAAAAGCACTGATAAGTGTGACGTGTGAGACTTGTATCATACGTTAACTATATACAATCAAGTACTTAGACTGGTATTCACTTGTGAATGCTAGGCCTCTGACATCCGTCCGTAATTGTAATGTTATAACATAACGTATGCCCAGTGTACTGGATGATTGCCCCCAGCCGGGGGGTTCCTACCCACGGTGTGTGTATGCATAACACTCCACAAATTTTTACAAAAATTAGCTTCGGTAATGCGACTTTGCTTTTGCTCACTATGACTGAAGTCATACTTCGCACAATAGCAGCGTCTTAATAGATTAGGAATTGCTTTATTAATCTACTTTCTCTATACTACTTTCTATAATGCTTACAACAAGGTCGTATGTAAACATACTTCCAACAGTTCTATCTTAACCGTTCAGGTTATATCATGTGCATCCCTTCCCCCTTCAGGGTTCTTGCACATTTCTTTTTTAACTACGGGTATTGTAGGATGTGTTCCTCTTGCCCTAGTACTTTTTTGGAGAAATTCTTGGATATATTTAGTTGGTTCTCTGGTGGTAAAGCTGTAGCAGAGCCTATAGAAGCTGTAGGTAATGTTCTTGATGCTTTGTTTACTTCTGATGATGAAAGACTAGATAAAGAACTTATTAAACAAAGGCTCGCCTTACAACCAACTCTTGCCCAAGCTGAGATAATGAAAACTCAGGCACAACACAGGTCTACCTTCGTAGCAGGAGCAAGACCTTTTCTTATGTGGGTATGTGGATTAGGATTCTTATTCTCCTTTGTTATCAATCCTATATTAGAGTGGATTATGCCTGATGTTGGAGCGCCAACTCTCCCTCTTGAAGTAATGTTAGAACTCACATTAGGGATGTTGGGATTAGCAGGTCTCCGCACAATAGAAAAAATAAAAGGTGTTAGTAAGTAATGGCAAGATACATAAAAGTAGGGACTCCTACTACAATAGCTGAGATAGATTCTAATCTAGAAGCAATAGAAGTAGCTATAGCAGACATGTTGTCGCGTAAAGGAGATGCTCCTAATCAAATGGATGCGCCTCTAGACATGAATGATTACGGCATTATTAATATAGCTCCTCCTACTGCGGATACTGATCTTGTACGTCTTATTGATTTAGAAAATATTGCCTCTCCCCCTCCTACTTCAATAGGAACTTTACCTGATGTAGATGTAACAAGTACACCTCCCCTTGTTGGGGAAGTTCTTGTATGGGATGGCGTAAACTGGGTTCCTCAGTCAGCTCCCGCAGCAGATATAACTTCAAGTACAATAGGCCAACTTTCAGATGTTACTCTTACAACTCCTAGTTTAGACGATGTTCTTACTTGGAATGGTGCAGAATGGGTAGCTCAAGTAGCATCAGGTGGTGGTGGGGGTAGTTTAAGTCAACTAACTACTGTCCCTGTTCCAAGCAGCACATTAAGTGACTTAGGTTTTATGGAGTTACAATCAGCAGGAAATTACAATCTTCCTTTGGCTAATACTGTTGCAACTAATACAATAATTAATGTAACAGTAACTTCTACGTATTCTGCTAATGCTCCTAAGATTTTAGTTCAAGGAGGAGATACTATAACTGACTCTACAGGTGTTGATGTAGATGGTGAACTCCTTTTTGCAGGAGCTATTAGTATCAAGTTAATATCTGACGGTATCAGTAGTTGGAGGTACTAGGATGACTATAATTGTAGGTGATATTGAGCAATCCTATGTAAGTCAAGTTGTAGCAATTAATGATGCTAACAGTTGGGGTTTACCTATTACAGATGAGAGTACTTGGGCAGATGTTATATACTGGCTTACTTTTATAGACAGTGTTTCTCTAGCTATTGCTCTCGCAGAAACAAGTAGTCCAATTAGTACAGGACTTATATCTGTCATGTCTGATGCACAAGTATTGAATTTAATTACAATTGATATTTTAACTGGTGCAAATATAGAAGAAACTTTACCAACTATTACACCATCCACTTTATCTGCAACAGCAGACAGCACTCCTATTTTTGTATTGACATAAGGCCACACAAATGAAAGAACAGTTAGAAAAAATTAATAGTAAAGAAGTAGACCAACCCAAGGGTGTGTTTAAAATTGAATTAGTTAATGAAGATGGTTCAATTGAAAAAGAAGTCTACTCAGAAAACGTTGTAAAAAGTGTATTCCTTCAAGAATCCGTAGATAATGTTGGGGATGAAAGTACACAAATAACAGGAGTATCTGCGTCTCGAAGGGAATACGATTCACAGCCAGCATATGTTGGAACCCCTTCAATCACAGGCATTATGCTTATGGATGACCCTCTTAATTTAGCGGGGAATAACTTTTCTATGGTGGAGGGTACGCCTGTAGGTATTATTGCAGTTGGAGAGAATAATGATAATGCTAGTTCTGTTGTTTTAGGAAATAGAGTTACAACGGAATTTACCACATCAAGGAATTTTGAAACAGACCAAGTAACAGAAACTTTTGTAGGAGAATTTGGTTCACTTCAAGGTAATGGTACATTTAGTAAAATTGGTTTTATGGCTAAACCATCCTATGTTAATGAGGGTTTACATAATGAGGTATTTGAAAACGTTACTGTAAAATATGCACCTCTTTACGCATTTAGCAGATATCATCGCGTATTAAAAAAAGGCTCTCCTCCTTCATCAGAAAGTGTCTTTTATCTGACAGCAGATACTCCAGCAGTAAGAGAGTCTAAATTATTTAATTACAGCCTTACAACAATAGCAAGAAAGCAAGCACAAATAATTAGCTGTTTGACAACTTGTGCAGATGGTGAGCTGTTTATGGTTAGACACAATACCGTAATAGATAGTGCTGCACCGTTTTCAATAGTGCATGTAAGTAACCCACCTGATGCCTACATGTCACAAGAGGGTCTTGCACCACAAGCTACTTACCCTTCACTTTTTGAAACACCTCAGACAGGCATCCACAGCCTTAATAACGGAACTACTTTTAGTGCTTGTTTATCTTATGACCCTGTAAATAAAGTTCTTTATTATGTAAGACATGCACATAATACACAGGTAATGGATATTCAGTCTTATTCTTTTGTGTCTGAAGGTGTGTGGACAGCAAACGCTGCTTTTACATTAACAACAACTGCGGATGCGACAGCAAGCACTAATGATTCAGGTCTCGCTATGGCTATAAATGCAGCAGGTACAAAAGCTCACATTATTAGAAATGGAGCATCCAATACAACTGAGTTTATTAGTTTTAATATTACACCTACAAGTGCATCAAATATTGTTGAGCGGATTAGACCTAACTTATATACGAGTTTAAATAGGAATCTGTTAGGGATAACTAGTTGTTCTTATATAGATGACAACACCGCTTATGTAGTTTTTGAACAGAATAGTGCTACTAATCAGTATTTACACCATAGGTATATGGAGAACACTGGTCAAACTCAGGGAAATAATAAAGTAGGGTTTTATTTAAATTTAGATAATAACGATGAAGTTGTAGGCGCAATGTGGAATAAACAAGCTCTTGGTATGGCTGGCAATTTCATGACAACAACACTTGCTGGTGCTACACAAGGAGGTCATTATGGCTTGAGTTTAGAGACTTCGCCTTTGCACTTTGGGATAGTTGTTAGTTCTAATACTAATGATAACAAATCACCTTTTATAACTACTCTTGATACTTTTACTTTAGAGTTATTTGGAGTGTATTTTGGAGCGACTACTCAGTGGGATAACAGACTTTATGCTCCAACATTTTACAAATTACCTACTTCTCGTACATCAACTAACGCACTAATATCTGCTGGTACGTTTGCACCTGTAACTAAAATTGAAGGACAATCCCTTAAAGTTACTTATTCAATTACTAGAAACGGTTAATAGGGGTAGCCATGAGTAAATCAAAATTTAAAGGAAGTAATGGCGTTTTGTTTACTCAAGGTTTGTTCTATGAGTACAACAACATAGATGCTCCTTATACACTTCGTCCAGAAGATTACACTTCTCGTAAAGGGAATGAGTACGTAAGCTTCGCTAGGGTGTATAGGGAGTCCGTAGATGAGTATGCAGCAGCAATGGCTTTGTTAGGGAGTTGGACTCACTGGCAAAAGCTTTGTAAAGAGAAATGGTTTCAGATAGGAGTAGTTAATGGCAGTAACTTCACAGGACTCCATGACTGGAGGGAAGAAAAAGAGAAGGCTAATGAGTCTGCTGCTAAGAGTGTTCTTCTGGATGCTATTGCTAATGGTGACACTCAGGCGGCTTGGAAACTCTATGATAAAGCGACTAAAAAGGAAGTCCCGAAAAGTGTGGGTCGTCCTGAAAAGAAAATACCTTCAACTAAAACAAGTAATGTAAGTAATATTGCTGAAAGTATAAGGAAGCGTTCTCTTGCTAATGGAAGCTAGTACTTTATACAAATTCCTTTGGATTCCTGCTTTAGCTATTTTTTCTTTCTTTTCAAAAAGATATTTTGAGACTCTAGAAAAAAAGAGTGAAGCCCTTTCTATGAAACAAGCAGCTATAGAAAAAAGTATTATAAATTTAGAAATGGAATTAAATAAGAATTATTACGATAAACAAGAAATCAAAGAGCATATTGTGCTGCCTTTAATGGAAAGATTTTCAGAAGTGGATAACCAAGTAAAGGTAATATCAGGGATGATGGTTGATATACACTCGGACATGGCAATTTTGAAATATAAAATTCTAGGTGGGGACAGTAAATCAACGTGATTATGGATCAGCTTAAAGAAGACTGTGAGAAAGATTTATATTTCTACGCTCAAGTAATGTTTCCTGATAGATATTTTGGAGATGTGCATGAGGAGATGTTTCTTTTCTTTCAGCGTTCTCTAGAGGAAGCTATGGAGACAGGGCAAGGGGATAATGCAGCAGCATTAATACCTCGTGACCACCAGAAGTCTTTTTGTATAGCAGTAGCTTGTTCGTGGGCTATTACTAAGTTTCCTTGGTTTACTGTTACCTATGTGTCTTCTAACCCAACATTATCAGAAAGACAGCTTACGGTTATTAAAAATATATTTAAGAGTGACTCTTACAGGGAACTCTGGCCTGAGATGTTAAATTACGAAGTTAACCCTAGAACAAAAGAATATGACCATAGGTCTTTAGGAACATGGACTAAAACTGAAATAACAGTAGACCACCCTAAAAGACCCAAGAGTGAAAAAGACCCAACAATAGCCGCTACAAGTGCAAAGAGTACCAATACAGGAGCGCACTATAAGATGTGTATCTTCGATGATTTGGTTACTAACGAGAACTACCGTAGTGCTGCTGAAAGAGAAGATATAAAAGAAGTTTATCAGTCGTATGCTTCTATTGCCACGACAGGTAGTATTAAGTGGATGGTAGGAACAAGATACGGAGATAATGATTTATACTCTTCATTGAAAGAAAAAGAATACGACATATTTGATGATGAGGGGGTAGTTACAGAAACTAGACCCTTGTGGAAATGGTTTGAAAGAAAAGTAGAAACAAGTAAACGTTACGATGGTACGGGTCAGTTTGTATGGCCTAGAACTAAAATGCCTGATGGTAATTGGTATGGCTTTAATCAGACAGAGTTAGGTAAGAAAAAGTCTGAAGCGTTTAACTTAGAGTTATATTACTCACAGTATTACAATGACCCTAATGCAGCTAGTGAAGCTAAGATTACAAGAGATTGCTTCATGTACCTCCAGCCTAACTTGTTAGAGCAAAGACAGAATAGGTGGTTCTATGGTAATAAGGAATTAAAGCTTGCCTGTGGTATGGATTTAGCTTTTAGTGAAGGTAGTGGTATACGTAAGGTTAAACGAGATTATACGTCAATTGCTATAATAGCTTGGGACAATGAAGGTTACTTATACATACTTGACTTACAAAGATTTCAGACAGCTAAAGCTGAAGTCTACTATGAAAAACTTCTTACAATGCATGAGTATTGGGACTTCCGAGAAGTAACAGTCGAAACTAATGCGGGTGGTGCTGTAGTAGCTAATTTTATTCAAGATGAGATACGTAGAGCAGGTCAAACGCTTGTAGTTAAACATCAACATAAAAACCAGAGAGAAGGTACAAAAGAAGAGCGTAATGCTCAGTTGTTTGAACCTCTTTACAGAAATAAAAGTGTTTATCACACAAAGGGTGGTTATACCAGATTACTAGAAGAAGAGTTACACCTAACAAAGCCACCACATGATGATTTAAAAGATGCTGTATGGATAGCTGTTAGTAATAGTAAACGACTAGCTAAACCTAAATTCGCAACAAACAAAAGAGAACGAACTGTTGTTAACGCTTCTAATCGTTTTCTTAGTAGGAGAAGAAGAGCTTGATTACCCTTAATTATAATAACAAGGATGCCTTAGCTGGTGATATAGCTGGGTACTGGGAAGAGTGGAATTCTTCTCGAACAACTGCTATGGCTTTATGGGCAGAGATAGACAACTATCTTCTTGCTACAGATACAAGTATGTTAGAGGGTGGAGATAACTTTGACCATAAAACACATCTACCTATTTTGTCAGAGCTACATGAAGACTTACTAGCTATTGTCTACAGTACAATGTTTCCACATGAAGATTGGCTAGGGTGGAAAGGTTTTGAAATAAATGCTATTACAAAACAATTGCGAGGTAAACTCCAAAGTTATATAAAGCAGTGCCATGCACTTAGTGGCTTTAACATTCAAATGCGTAAAGTGATTGATGACTTAGTACGTTATGGTAATTGTTTTGCTCAAGCTTATTATAAAAATGATACAACTGACACAGACGAAGGTTATGTATCAGGATACTCTGGCGCAGCCGTAAAACGTATTAGTCCTTTTGATATAGTATTTAACCCTACAGCTACAGATTTTGAAAAGACTCCTAAGATAATCCGTAGTTTAGTCTCCGTAGGAGAGCTTCTAGAGTTCTTAGAGGGGATATCTGACGAAGATAAGGTGATTACCCCAGAAGAAGTAGAGAGTCTCTTAAAAAGACGTACAGGAGGTTTTAGAGACTACGCTGAACGCTATAAAGAAAAACAGTACACTCCTCAAGGTTTTGGTAGTTTAGATGAGTACTACAGTTCTGGTTATGTAGAACTTCTTTGGTTCTATGGAGATATACTAGATGAAGTAGAAACAAAAGTTTATAAGAAGCGTTGTATTGTTATTGTTGATAAAGATACTGTTGTACTAGATAAGCAAGAAATAAAATCTTCTGTATTTAAAGGAGGTTGGACAGCACGACCTGATAACTTATGGAGTCAAGGGCCATTAGATAAAGTTGTGGGAATCAACTATATGATTAACCACAGAGAGAATGGTAAGAATGATGCTATTGATAAATTCATTTATCCAGATAGGTCTTATGTTGGTGATGTAGAAGAGATATATGACGAAGTAACAGGTCATACTAAGTACATTATGCCTGAAGGTGGAAGTGTTTCTGATATACGTCCTGACTCTACTGTACTCACTTTTGATAATCAAATAATGATGCACAGAGATTTAGCACGTACAAGTGCAAGACTTCCTCAACAACTAGCTGGCTTTAGAACAGCAGGGGAGAAAACTGCAACAGAAGTACAGAGTCTTAATGACGGTGCATTCCGAGGGTTTATTAATAAAGTAAGTCAGGTAGAAGAAGACTTGTTAGAGCCTCTTATACAAGCAGAAATGAGAATAGCTAAAGATAACTTTTCTAGTATTATTAAAGTATTGGAAGAAGATGAAGAAGGCGTTCTCCTTACTAGTAGCATTACAGAAGAAGACCTTAGTGCTAATGGTAAACTCCTTCCAATGGGTAGTAGACGCTTTAGTAGACAACTTCAACAACTGCAAGGTTTAACACAACTAACTAATACAAACATCTCTCAGATGGTAGCCCCACATATTAATACATACAACTTAGCTAAAACAGTGGAAAGTTTATATGGATTTGATAAGTACGCATTTATTAAAAAGTTTGCTGCTGTAGATGAGAACTTAGAAATGCAAGAAAAGCAAATGGTGGCTGAACAAGAGATGGTTAAAACATCTTCCGAGCCAACAAGTTTAGAAATGGGAATGATGGGAGAAGAAGAAGATGAGTTTTAAAGTTCCTTCTTTTATGTCTACTTATTTTAGCTCTTTAAATGCAGAAGAGAAAAAAGAAGCCGTAGTTCGTTATAAGAGTTGGCATAAGCATGACTTTACACAGATGCTTCTAGATCACTTAGAAGACTCCCATAAGAAGTTAGTTAAAGAGGATGAGGATAAGAATGATTTTATATCTAAGTTCCAATTCTCTTATGTAGTTATACGTAATAGAGCAATGCGTAAACTTCTTAAAGAACTTCTAAAGAAGCTGGAGTGGGAGGTGTAATGGCTACATATGTTTATCATTGCTACGAGTGTGAATATGATAAAGATGTTGTACATGGTATGACAGAAAGCCCAGAAGTAGTTTGTAAAGATTGTGCAGAAGGTATGCATAAAGTAATAAGAAGCTCGAACTTCCAACTGAAAGGTAGTGGTTGGTTTGGAAAATCAAAACAAAACTAAGGTAATACGGATGGCTAAAAAAGATTTAACTCAAATATTCGCTACAGGGAGGCTTGCTAAGGGGAACTTCGGTACACCTAAGAAAAAGGCTAAAGCCAAACCTAAAACAGACAAAGAATTAGCAAGCACACGATTAGGTAAAGGGGCAGCAAAGAAAACAAACCCCACTGCAAGTATTGTTGGTAATGTTGCTAAGTACCTTACTGCGAAAAAGAACAAGAAAGAAAGTCAAGCTGCACAAGTTAAGAGATTAGCTGCTGTAAAGCGTTTAAAAAAGAAAAAGTAAACAAAACTAAGGAATTTAATTATGATGAAAGCTCAAGCAGTTGCATACGCTAAAAAGAAAGCCCCTAAAATGGCAATGAATGGAAAGTCCATTCCAGTAAAAAAGAAGCCAGCCCCTGAAAAGAAGCTAGTGGCGACGAAATTTAAAAAATTTAAAAAGATTGAAAAGAAAACCACAACTAAAAAGAAATAAGAGGAATTAAGAATGCAGACATCTAACCCAGATGTAAAAGAAAATTTGGAGGCTAACCAGCCAAAATCTCAGGAAGAGGTTAAGCCGCTATTTAGTGGTACAGATAGTCAAGGTAAAGAGCGTTTATTCAGCACCACTGAAGAAGCTCAACAATCATGGCAGTCTGCTCAGAACTTTATCAAAGATAAGGTTGATGAGACTAAAACGATGGAAGCTAGAATTCAAGAACTTGAAGCTAAACTTACCCAAAGTACAAAGCTGGAAGATGCTTTATCACAATTAAAAAATAAAGAGGAATCCCCTGTGAACGAATTACAGCCAAGTCAAACCACTGAGACAACCCCTCAGTTGGACGTTGAAACGCTTAAACAGCAACTACTACAAGAAGTTATGGGGTCACTTAGCACTTCCCAACAACAAGAAGTGTTCAGTAAAAACCAAAATGAAAGTATCAGTGCTGCACAAGCTGTATATGGAGATTCTTATGAGCAGAAACTCCGTGAAAGTGCTAAGGACTTCGGTATGTCTGATGAGGACATTATCAAAGAGGCACAGGCTAATCCAAAACGCTTTAAGAAGTTATTTGGTTTAGATAAACAACCCAAAACAACGTATAACCCTAGTAATTCTGTGTCTGGTTTTACCCAGAAAAAAGAAACTGGTCTGGATTTTTCACGGGGGTTTAACGACCGTACACGTGTTAATACAGCAGTAGACAACTATCGTAAGATTGCAGAAAAACAAGGCGTTAAATTAGATTTTTAATTGAGGAAATATTATGTCAACTTTTACTTATGCAGCAGTACCTAACCTAGTTCGTCAAGAGCTATATCAAGGTTCTTTAGAAAAACAATTCGATGATTGGTTAATTGGTCGTCCTTTGTTTGATGATAAAACAGGTATCTTTCCTGATGGTGACTCACTAGATGTTACCTTGACGGCAGACCGTGATGTAACAGATTACACAGAGAATACACAGATTAGTTATGACGGTATGACTACTTCTCGTAAATCTCTTGCTGTTACAGCATATAAGCAAGATGGTTTCTTTGTAACAGACCGTATGAAGCAAGATGCGCATCAGTCAGAAGCTTTCTTCCAAGAGAATGTCCACAAGTCTGGTATTGCTATGGCTACGGATATGGAAGTTGCCTGTTTAGCTACAGCTAACTCTCAGACTCTTGGTAATGCAAATGCCATTGGTGGTGTTGCTCACCGCTTAAAAGGTGCTGGTACTGGTGGTGCACTTACTCTTGAAGATATCATGTACATAAAGTACGCTTTTGATAAGGCTTATGTCCCTACCGAAAATCGTGTATTGATTGTTACTCCTGAAACTGAGTACGAACTTAATAAACTCTTGAATATTACTGAAGTAAGTAATGGTTCTCAGTTTAACTTCGACGTACAGGGTCTAGTTCAGACTGGTTTTGGTGACAAGCTAAACATTGTACGTAACATTGCTGGTATTAACATTATGGTTAGCCACAATTTGCCAGCCGTTACTGCTGAGTCTTTATCTCAATCTGATGGTACGGGTAGTGGTGTAATTACTGGTAAAGCTTGTGTTGCAATGTCTATGGCTAGTGACACTTCAATGCCGTTTATGGGTGTTGTACGTCAACGTCCACAGACTGAGTTCTTCCGTAACACTAACCTGAAACGTGATGAATGGTCTGCTACATGTCGTTATGGCTTCGCGCTTAAACGTCCTGAAGCATTGGTTAGTATAGCAACACCTGTCTAATTAATAGGTAGCTTTTAAAAGGGATTCTTAGGAGTCCCTTTCATAAAGTTCCTTGGAGAGAAAAATGAAAAGAACATTATTACAAGTTACACAAGAGTACCTTGACGCGACAAGTGGTTTCTACGTAGATAGTATATTCGATACAGATGAGTCTCAGCAAGTAGCTAAAATAGCAGAGCGCATGTATTACCAAATGGTGCAAGAATACGACAATATCTTGTTCACTATGGATGAGTTAACTCTAGAGTCTTTGTCGGATGTTACCCGTCCTAATTATATGCTGCTACCTGAAAGAGTACAAAAAATACAAGAAAGTAAAGTATGGTATGATGTCTCAAAGGAAGCTGGTGGCTTAGAGTATAGACTTGTACAATACCTACCTCCTCTTGACTTTGTTGAACACAGCTTGCATTCTGACACTTCAGATTCTATAATAGTGGAAGGTTTCAATGGCAGCAAAATGTCTATTAAGACTAATCAGTTCCCTACTTATTTTACCTCTTTTGATAATATCCATGTTGTATTTGATTCTTATAATAGTGAATACGATACTACCCTTCAAGCAAGTAAGACGAGATTTGTAGGCTCACAAGAAAAAGTATTCTTACAAGAAGACTCTTTTGTAATACCTATTCCTAACCATTTATCTGAAACGTATTTAGATATGTTTCTTAATGAAGCTCTTACTCTTGTACATCAACAGCCAATAGGGATGATTTCTCAAAGGGCTAGAGCTAAAAAAATTAAACTTCAACAAGACAACCGTACAATAGGTCAAGGTAGAAGTAAGACATCCTATGGTAGAAAAGGTTTAAGTGGAAGTTACGTACCTAGAGGACATGGTGAGTAATGAGTATTGAAACCGAATACAAACTTATTTTTGATGGTTTATATAAATGGAGTAGAAGTGGTAAAGTTGCTGAAGCTCTTAATGGTAGTTTTTTAAGACGAAGAGATGCTTTACGGGCTTTTGAACTTTACGAATTAAGTAAAGAACCTGCTATATCTTCTGTTGAAAAAGAAGTTAACTTAGAAACTTTAAATTCTAAAGTAGATTTATTAAAGTGGGCAGAAGCAAACGGATTATCTGTACCAGCTAAATACAAGCAACCCAGTGCCATTAAGAAGTTTTTAATGGGTGGACATAAGGATTAAAGATGCCTAGAGCTTCAGGTCAAAAAGACTACCTTTCTTTAATAAAAGGTTTAAATACAGAGTCATCGGCTTTAACTTTTCCTGAAGGCTTTACAGCGGATGAATTAAATTTTATAGTTGATAAAGACGGATTAATTCGTAAAAGAAGATTAGGGTTTGAGGAGTTAGTTACACCTTTTACTGTCACACGTAATGAGGCAGAAATAGAAAATGTATTTTATTGGAGAGGTCCATCTATTGTATGTGTTATTGTTACAGATGCTACACCTCAAACAGCTATTCGTTTCCATGCGGTAGATGCCGATTTTACATTTATATCTGAAACAATTCTATCTACATCGGTTGTTAAAACACAATTTGCAGAAACAACTAACTACTTAGCTATTACTACAGATACAGGAGAGAGTCCTGTTTTGTGTAAATATACGGAGTTAACTAAAGAGATAACTCTTAGTAACATAAATCTTCATGTACGGGATTTTGAATTAGTAGATGATGGATTACAAATATCAAACAACCCCACAAATTTAACTGACAATCACGAATACAATTTATATAATGTGGATTGGCATTTAATAAGACCTGATGCGGAGGCAGCTCACGCTGATAAACGTGTTATTACAGCTTATTTTGATTACACAGGTGTTTATCCAAGCAATGCTCAAGTAGCTTCTATTGGTGTTATTATTAATAGTAATGGAAATACAGAGTTTTCTTCTAAAGATGTAGAAGGAGCTAACTTTGGTAATAGTAAGGCAGGTAGGGGTCACTACGTTTATAACGTTAACGCTTTTGATAGGAATGTAAGAATGCTTACTCCTAATATAGATGGAGCGCCTAATACAACTTTAACTGCTCTTGGGTCAACTTCTTTTCCTTCTATCCCTACTTACAACCCTGATACACCTACTGACCCAACTAATCCTGATGGTGGTGGAGGGATACCCCCTTATGAACCATTTGATGATCGAGATCTGAAATAATGGTAACTACAAAATTAAGGATGTCACATGGCAGTAGATAGCCCTAAAAAAGATTTTAAAAACCCAGTGTCTTGTGCAGGGGCTTTTGGTCGATTCTTTTATGCTGTAGATAGTTTAGTGTATTACAGTCAGGTAATGCAAACAGAAGATGATGCAGGTAGATGTTATCAACAGAATGACCCTACAAGCACTGAATTTCCAGATTTACTAGATACAGATGGTGGTGTATTAGAGCTAGAAGATACTGTGCGTATAAAAGCTATGCAGGATTATAGTGCAGGTATTCTTATCTTTGCTGGTAACGGTGTTTGGTATATAGGTAATCCTGACGGAGGATTTAAAGCTACAGCCTTTAACGTAGAAAAAGTTACAGACCGTGGTATAGATAGTCCTCATAGTATTGTATCAGCAGGTAATGAGATATATTATTTTTCTAATAATGCTATTATGCAATTAAGTATTAACCAGTTTGGTACAGTGGATGCCGTAGATATTACCGAAGCATCTATACGTACACATTATTTAACTAACCTTGTAGGTAAAGATGCTAAAGGTGTATACAACTCTGCTAATAAACAATGTGAGTGGTGGCTACCTAAAATAGAAGGTAGAGGATTAATCTTAGACACAACTATAGTAGCATTTTATCCACAAAAACAACAAAGTCCCACTTATAAGCTTAGTAGACCTTTTACTGTAGCGAATGCTCTTTACTATCCATCTTCTATTCAAACAGCTACAGATGTTATGTACTCTTTTTCTTTTCGTAAGAACACCTTGTTTAAAGATTTTGGTACAGACCAAGATGCGTACCTTGTAACAGGGTATGAGACACTAGGTAAATTTTCTAATAAGAAAGCTGTATCACAAGCTAGAGTGTTTTTTAATAAGACAGAAAAGAATATAACAGGATATGGAACAAACAGTTATATCTTTGATTACCCTAGTAGTTGTTTATTTCAAGCTCGTTGGGATTTTGATAACAGCGCAGTGTATGGAAAATACACAGGAGTAATTAATGGTGTAGGCAAAGGTAAAGTTATGCAATTGTATAAACCAATGCAAAGAGGATTCATACCTGATGCTTATCCTTATGTATTTGATACAGGAGAAAGTATTTTATCTAAGAAATTTAATATTCGGGGTAATGGTGATGCTGTTCAATTCGTATTTCAAACAGAGCCAGAAAAAGATATGCAACTCTTAGGGTACTCCGTAGGTTACACCATGAGGGCTACAATGTGATTAGTCAAATGATGGAATTTGTAGAAGGCCAGACTATTTTACAAAAAGCTTTTTCTTTACAAGAAGCTATGGAGGATATACCCGAAGATGAGAAACTTACAAAAGAAGATTTAGAGCCTATTCATTATTTTGCAGATGGTATGTACCTTCGTTCTTTATTTATTCCTCAAGGAGTAGCTGTCGTAGGTGAGATGCATAAGTATTCCCACTTCACTATTTTAGCTGAAGGTACAAGTACGATAGTTAGTCAAGATGGAGAAGTTAAAGCTGTAGCACCTTTTGTATTTACTTCTACACCCCATGCTAAAAGATGTGTATATGCTGATACAGATTGTACTTGGATTACTGTACATTTAAATTTAGATAACTGTACTGATACCGAAGAAGTGGCAAACAGGCATATTATTACAGATAAAAAAGAACTATTGGAGATATTAAAATGACTTTTGGTATATCAGCAGCTACCTATGCTGCGGTTGCAGCCGCAGCTACTGTGGGTTCTCTTGTTGTTGGGGAGAAGTCCCGTAAAGCGCAACGGAAAGCAGCTCGTAATCAGGAAGGTGTAAGGAGAGCGCAGCAAGCCAGAGAGCAGATGAAAGCTGTACGAGAGCAACGTATAGCTCAAGCACAAATAGTCCAAGGAGCAGCCACAGGAGGCATTTCAGGGAGTAGCGCAGCGCAAGGTGGGTATAGTGCTGTTGGATCACTTACAGCAGGTAATTTACAATTTGGTAATCAGATGGATTTCTTTCAAACAAAGATTGCAGGTAATATGAATAAAGCGAGTCAATATTCAGGGCAAGCATCTATGTTTGGAGCAGCTTCGAATTTAGCAATGATGGGCAGTAGTCTGGTTAATACGTCTCCAGCTACTCCAGCAGCATCATCAGGAAGTGGTTATGGTGTGCAGGGTGGAATGAGTGGCTCTAATGCAAGTCATGTTTCTAGTGGGATTTTTTCTAATCCTCTTCCTCCTTCACCTTTTGGAGGGTAATGTAAATGCGTCAAGTAGAAACAAAAGAAGGTACAATTGAGTCGCAACCTGAAGCTAAAGATAATCAAGCTAAGGCTGTAGAGAAGGCTAAGGACTTAAAGGCTAAGGGTTATACTCTGGATGATATTCGTAAAGCTGGAGCATTAGAAACAGAACTTGTCTCAGATAAACCTACTACAGAAGCAGGGAATAGCACCTTAAGCCGATTTAATCCTGAAGCTGTCAAATCCCTAGAGACTGCTTTTGAAGCCCTTGAGATGGAAGAAGGAAAAGCTGGAGCAAAGAAAGGAGAGTCATTAAGAGTTGACCCTAATCCTCCAGAAGGACTTCAAGGTGGTAAAGTATGGGAGCAAAGAGAACCTGATGTTGTCTTAGATACATCACAAGATTTTTCTTTTGGGGACGAAGCTGAACTTGAAGCATTTGATTTTGGAGAAGTAGAATCCATTCCTTTCATGCCTATGTTTACGGAGCATGCCTCTAAAGAACAAGCTGTTATAGCCAGTGCTAAAACAGGCTCACCTGTAGAAGTAATACAAAAGCAAATTAAAGCAGGTGACTACCAGATGGTAAGCGAAGCCTCTAATGCTTTTGGAGAAGAATTCTATGGGGATATGTTTTCTCTATATGAAAAGAATATAGAAGAAGCTAACACACCAAAAGAAGTGGGGGTGTTACTAAAAGAGTTAGAACAAGAGCTTCAACGTAAACCTACATTAGCAGAGCAAAGAGCTTCTTATGTAAAAAATATAATCCGTACAACAAAAGGTTACGAAGGTGAGACGGATATAGAAAGTTTACATCCCGTTCTACGAGAGTCCGTTAAGAATAACTTAATGTCTAACAACCTTTCTAAAATGCAAAATGAAGCCGATAGTAGTGCTACTTATTTAGGTATGTTTGTTGATTTTTTAGAGCTTACAACTCTTGTAGGAGCTGGCTCAGAAGAACTTTTAAAAGGGGCTTCTGATATATACGCCAACTTAGACAAGATGGATGGACTCCCTTTTGATAAACAAATGGCTCTTATGGAGTCAATGGTTGAAGCAGCCAAGAACCAAGAAACATATTTATTTAATAACAACAACTCCTTCATTGCTAGTGGGCAAATTGATACCCTATACAACGCTGTACTTCAAGGTGCAAGAATGAAGTCAGAGGGTTACACTGAAGCTGAAGTAGGGGCTATGCTCGAAACAGGTTTTAATGGAACTCTCTTTATAACACAGGCTGCTGGTTTAGCTAAGAGCATAGGAGCAATGGGTAAGTTTCTAATGCGGCGTATCCATTCTAGTAGAAATTTAGCTGAAGCTGCTAAAGAGCAAGAAGAATTAATGCAAGGGTTATTGCGCTCAGAAGCTATAAGGCGACTGTCCCCTGATAATGCTCAATATAGAATGGAAGGGACTAGTCCTTCTGCTCCTCAAATTATAGAAAAAACTACAGATAAAAGAGATGCTCTCACTAAATCTGCTTCTGCTAAAGGTTCTCGTAAAGAACGTAAAGCCCTTGAATCAGAAAAGAAAGATTTAGCAGTGTTATTAAATAAAACAGAATCAGAGGACTTAAATAAGAAAGCTCGATTGTTATCTAAAGACAAAAAGATTAAATTTAAAACGGCTTTAAAAGAAGTTAAGGCTGAAAATGATGCATTTAAAACTACTATAAAAGATAGACAGAAAGTTAATCAAGAACTAATCACAGATTTTGATATTGCTGCAAAAGCAGAAAGTGACCTTTCTCGTACAGAGACAATGCTAAGAGATGGTAGATTAAAAACTTCTGATGTACTTGTACCTAATGGTGAGTTTGCAGTTAGCAGTATGCAAAGTCCTACAATTAATCCTACGGGACTACGACCTAATCAAGGTTTGTTTGATACGTTGTATAAGTTTGTTCCTGATAAACTTAATATTGTTAGGGGGACTAAAGGTTTAAAAGGTCTTGCAGAAGAAACGGGTTTGACTCCAGAGGAGGTAGCTGAAAGATTAATCCCTACACCTACCCCTGAAACAGAGCAAGGTTTTCTTTATGTAAATGAAAGAAGAATGCTTAATGACCTTATTTTTGTAGATGAGAATATACTTCCAGAGGAAGGTATAAAGCACAGTATAGGCCAAGCGTTAGGAAGAGAATTAGAAAAGCCTATGGGGACTTCCCTTACTCCTGATTATTCAGCTACAGGTTTCAAACATAATGATGTTCCGGAAAGTTTAGGAACTTTTACTTTTTTATTAGGGGATGGAGCTAAAGGTGGTTTTAAAACAAACGATGAAGCTACAGATGCTATGGAAAAAGCTGCTGTTGGTTATAAGTACAAAGTCGTAAAAAAAGAAAATGGATTCTTTGTTGAAACTGAGTTAGACCATTATTACAACCCTTACTCTGATGTTAGAGGTTTAGATATAAAAGGGAGTACACCTTCTTGGGCTATCTCTTGGGCTTTAAATCGTTATAGAAATATTGAAGAAGATTTAATTCTCGGTTTGTCGGCTATGAAAAATGTCAACAGAAGTCTAATGCAAAAGATGGAAGACAAAGCTAAAAATGCAGTAAAAGTTCTTTCGTCAGAAGAAAATAAACTTTTATTAGATCTTCTTGAAAGGGGAGATTCTTTAGAGGAAGAGTGGCTTGACCTCGCCAGCATTAAAGCTGACTTAAGTTTGGATGTTCCTGAAGGAGTTTTTAAAGCCTATAGAGATATACGTGGCATTTATAATGACATTTATGCAATACGAGAAAAGAACTACTACAACAAACTACGTACAGCACAACAGAAGTACATAGATTTTGAAGATGGAGAAGACTTAGGTATTGGTAGGGCTGTAGAAAAAGATACAATTGACTCTGATGTAATATACGACTCTCTTTCAAAGAAGGTTATTGATATAGAAGATTTACCTGAAGGAGCTATTGTCGTTAAACTAGGTGTTCCTAAAAAAGTCGGAGAAGAGTTTTATACTTATTCTATTGTGCAGCCTAAACAGATAAAGCCTTTAGAAGCGGGTCGTACACTAAATAGACGAAAAGGTCATATTGATAGAATGTATCGGGATGCAGGTTGGGTAGTAGAAGCCCCTGCTAAAGCTGCTAAGATGGTTGATGGTAAAGCAATATCAGCACCTACTATTACTCATATAGTTAAAACAAAAGCCCAAGCTGAAAAAATAGCAAGTAAAACAGAAGGCGCAATAGCTAAACAAAGCAGAGAAACGGAGGCTTTAGAAAGTGATATATTTGGAGATAGTGAAAGTGTCCAGTTTGGATATGGAGCTAGCCATTTAAAGCATCGAGGAGAGCTAGTTAAAGGTTCGGATGGGGTAGAAGGTGCAGATACATTAAATGGATTTGAGTCCTTATTTAAAAGTATTGGCAGCCTATCTTCAGCTTTAGATTATAATGCTTACCAAGCAGTGCGTATTAAATTTAACAAAGGTTTTGCAGGGTACCTTAAAGAAGGAGCTACTACAGAATTTCTTCCTGTTTGGGATGATATGATTAGTGAGGAGGGTATGAAAAAGCTTAATGCTAATCCAGATATGCGAACTGAATTCATAAACCACCATGCTTATTTAAAATCTTTACGGACAAATACAAGGGGTGAAGTTTTTAAAAGTGTAGATAGAATTCTTAGTCCTATATTTACACTTTTAAAATTTGACCCTAATACTCAAAAAGCAGCAACAGATTTACAAAGATTAACTTCTGAATTATATATTGTATGGAATGGTTTATATCAAGGTCTTCAGAACTTAGTACCTGTTTTCTATAATATGTCTACAGGTGGAACTTCTGGACTTCAAGCTGTAGCTATGCTTCCTGCTGTATTGTTAGCTTTTAAAACAGGCAATATGAAACCTCTGAACTTTATGGTTGGAGATGAGGCTTTAGCTCTTGAGTTATTTGAAGAGCTTAGTACAAATGGTTTGATTGATGCTGTAGGAAGAAGTAATGATTTCTTAGATTTAGCTCGTACAGAAGGAGCGACTGTCTCTCTTTCTAAAACAAAAGCAGGTTTAAGAACAGTTAAAAAAGGTCTTTATGACCTTCCTAGAAAAGCTTCTCTAGGTGTTCAGGAGAGTGCTATTGTAACAAACAATGCCTTAGCTTATCTACTAGAGTTTAATGAGCTAAGGAAGTCAGGGAGAGCGTTTGATGGGAAAGGGAAAGCTGATATATCCTTTCAAGCTCAAAAAAGAACACAGTCACAGAATAGTTTGGACAGGTTCGCCTATCAAAACCAAGCTAATCCTGTAGCTATGGCTGGGCAATTTATGCAAGCAGTGCATAAGTTCTTTTTGGATGCAGTAATAGAGCCTCAGTGGGAAGTTATACGTAAACCTATTAATGCTTTAATGAAACCTGTAACGGATAAACATCTTGGAAGTTTAGGTAAAAATAAAGGTAGGTATGCGGATACGTGGAATAAAGCTTTCATGTCTACACTTATTACATATGGCTTGTTTGGTTTAGAAGGAGGTATGGGGAAAGGTCTTGGTATGGCCTTAGAAGACCAGATACGTAAACAATACGAACCAGATGAGATGCCAGCTGTATTAGATGCGTTTCTTGATGGGGGTTTAAATGCAGCTATAAATTCTACAATTGAGGATGGAGGTAGTGTAGATGTAAATGCCACTATGAGTCCTTCTGCCTTTGTAGATATGTTCTCTAATCTTGTGTTTGCAGATTTCCCTCAAGTTAATATGTTAGGAGCTTCTGCTTTTATGATGGGAGGTATAGCGGAGAGTCTTCAGGCTTCCTATTATAGTATAAAAGCTTCTTGGGTTTCGGAGGAAGTTGACTGGGATGATTCGGCAAATGCTGTGTTTTTAGAAGCTGTAGAAAACTTAAAATTTCTAGATGTAGCTGTTAAGTCTTATGTTATATACTGGACAGGAAGAAATGCTTCGGCACGTTCTTTAACAAGTGACATTCCAATTTTAAAGTCAGAAGCCCTTGCTAAAAACTTAGGTATACAATCTGAAATGGCTGCTGATTACTTCTACCGTACAAACTTTGGAAAAGTTTCTTTAAAAGGTGAGGATAAGAATGCCAGTATAATAACGGATACAATGTTACAGAACTACGCAAGAGAAGCTATCGGTGCTGCTTCAGGTAACGCTCTTATGGGGAATGGTGATGTAAAGTTAGGCTTTATGGAACAAAATAAGATTAGGAGTAAATGGATTGCTACTGCAAAACTTCTTACTGACCCTGATTATCATCCTAATATAGAGAGGGCTTTTTATAATAGAGGTTTAAAGTTTGGTTCACCTGATTATGAAATATACACTAAGCCTTATTTAGATAAAGCTGTTGCAGGGAATAAAACTGAATATTACAAACTGGTAGAACAGAAAGCGCCTCAAGGTGAGGGTAGAAAAACAATTAAACATATTCGAGAAGGCACAGCCATCTTAGAGGGGAAATAGTGGTAGATTTTACAAGAGAAATTAAACAAGCAACAGAGACAGCATCCGCAACTCCACAACTTGCTGCTCCTTCTAATTCTTTAGGCGCAGATATTGCTAATGCGGTAGGCACTGGAATGCAGTTCTATCAACAACAACAAGCTAAGACGCAACTTCAAGAGCTGACTCAGAAACAATCTGCTCAAGAAAGGATGATTGCTGAAGGTATTATGGGCTATAGAGAGCAAAGACAAAGTATTGCTAATCAGGAAGGGATCACACGAACACAACTAGCTGAGTATGATAAAAAATTCTTATCAAGATATCCTCCTGAAATGCAATATGAAATTGTGTCTGGCACTAATAAGCTAACAGGTACAAACCTTGGTGCTATGTCTAGTTCTATCTCCGCTAAAGAAAAAGAAAAAAGAAATGCTGAAATGGATATTAAGGTAAAAAGAGCGACAATGGAAGATGCTGTTGCTTCGTCTTCTTCGAGTTCGGGATATAGTGTACATGGTATACAAGATATGTCTGAGGAGGAGTTGAGAAACCTCCATATACAAGGTCAAATAGACGCAGGAGAGAGGCAAAGGAGTTCGGCTGTTCTTACCAAAAGTATAGCTCAAGGAACTTATAATGAAATGGAAGCTAAGAAAAAAACTAAGGCGTTTCTTTCAGCAGCCCTTCCTCAATTTAGAAATCAATTCTCATCCTCTATATTAACAACTATTGATGGCTTAGGCGGTTTTAATAATATAACGGGGTTAGGAGGAAAAGAAGCTATGCTGGATGTGATACAGCTTCAAAAAAGGAGTATTCCTCAACTCATACTTGAACAACAACAAAACGCTAAAGATAAAGGTATAACATATTCTCTCGAACAACAAAATGCTTTTAAAACAGCGGCTACAGAAGAAATAACTAGAGCCGAAGAACTCTTATCAGATGAGTCTTATGTTAAATTGTTTGATGCTCAAAATGATAGGATTTTAAGAGACGGTTTATTTAAAATGTCTACTTCTAGTGATCCCCAAGAAAGGGCAGCCGCTATATCTACATTAATGATGATGTCTTCAAATATACCTCTAGGTGATGTGGAAAAATCAGCTATAGCTAAAATTACAAGTAGAGCTATTTCTGGACAAATAAGATTCAATATTGAGGATGATGAGTCTACCCCTGCACAAAAAGTAACTGTGCTTACGGAAAAGATTAAACAAGAATCTCTTGGAGGAGGTTATAGCGAAACGGACAAAAAACATAACGCAGCCATAGTCTTAAATTCCATTACGGGAACGAAGCAGGAAGTAAATGCTTTTGCTAACGCTGGTGGGATAAATAAATTAGCTCGTTCTATAGCTAGTACAGAAGGAAAAAGTTTATCTTTAGAAGCTTACGCTGAAATAGAAGAGGCTTTGTTTTCAGAATCTTACAAAAGAGTAAGTGCTGCTCAAGCAAGAGCAATTAATACTCAAACATCAAGAACGTATAGTGCGGGTACAGGAAGATCTTCTGATAGAATAATGGTGAGTACGGATGTGCTTAAAAACTTTTCTCTTAGTCCTGATACGGGGCTGCTAGAAAACATAAGTGGTTCATACGTAGTACCAGATAGTGTTAAAAGATATAATTCTTATATGAAGGATTTATTTAAAAGTTTTGAAATCTTAGGTGTAGACGAAGGGAGAGTTAAGGATTTTATAGATAATGCTATAAAGTCTATGATGGTTCTTGAAGGAAAGCAGCCAGTAATAACTCCCGTAAAAACTAAAAAAGAGAGTGTAGCTGCTCCACCTCCAACACCTAAACTTACTCAGATAGATTACTCAGATTATGACGATGGGATGTATGAAGATGAGGAAGGGAATCAGATAAAAATCCGTAAGGGTAAGGTTGTCTAATGGATAAAAAGAAAGCTGTCTTAAAAAGAGTAGCAACTGAAGAAGAAAAAGTTGCTAAGGTTTTCTCATCTCATAAAGAAGATATAGCTCTTCTTATAAGCACTCTTAAAGAAGCAGGGGAAGCCTCTCAGAGTACAACAGAAAGTATCTTAGATAGGAAGTCAAAAGAAACAGAACTACTTGTACAGACGCTTAGAGAAGCTGTAGTAGAGGGTAACAAAGAAGATACTCTTACACCTCAGATTTTATTGCAAACTGTTAAGCAATTAGATGTGTTAGAGAAGAGTATCCTTGGGATGATTGTAAGCATACAAGATTCTAATAAGGAAGTGGCTAAAGCAATAGCGGAGAGTAATTTAAAATTAGTTGATTCTATTGAGAAGACAAGGAAAACTGATTACAAAATGAAAATAAACAGGGCTGGTGGCTCTATTAACGAAATAACAATTAAGGCAGATGTATAATGGCACTTATTACAGACCCAGATAACCTAAACCAAGGCATAGAAATAGTAATTAATACTACTGCTTTGACTATTACACTCGCAGTAGCAGGTAATCTATCTAACGATGGTGTTACAGGGCAAGCGTTGTATTCGTTCTTAAAAGAAGAATGGCGTACCGATGATACTAAGATACCCTTTGATTTCCCAATGGTGGCAATCACGCCAGAGCAATACGAATTCGTAGAGGGTTGGGTTCTAGTAGATGATACAAGTCGTAACCTTGTACGTTCTGCTGGTTGGAGAGAGATAGATGCAGGTAGTGCAGTTAACAGGGAATATATGGGGGTCATATCCCTTGGTGACATTGACGCTTCTGATACGGCTCATTATGCTTTTTCATCTCAGTCTACTAAAACTGACTTCGCTTTTGCTGGTGTTATTAACCAAGGGGTTCAAACTTTCGGTGATGCTAGTAATGGTAATTTTGATTATCGAGCAGAGACCTTAACTCTATACATTCGTACACAGGGTAAGCTATACGGCTCACAGACTACTACCGACATCGGTGTATCTGATTTGTCTTATATTGCTTACCGATTCCCGTTATCAGAAAGTAATGACTTAAAGATTACAACTTCTGATGGTGATATCAGTACATTAGCTCCGTATACAGGGATGAGTATTACTTATGGTGCTGTAGCTCGTAGCATTGGAGGTACTCCGTATAACTACTCAATAGTTATAGATGGTAACAATGCCACTGCTGAACAGATATATCAGTATGTCCAATACCAACTACGCCAAAATGTAGACATTGATGATGGTGCAGGCAGTGATAATGGGCTTCTAGCTGAGTCTATGTTACAATTTGTAGGGGATAACCTAGAAACAATATTAACATCTACTGGTGGTGTTTACATTGATAACTTCAATAGTAATGATACCAACAGAATAACGTTTACAGATGATACTGGCGTAGGTCGTACATTCCCATTCGTAGCAGCAGGGAGTATATCTTTTAATGCCAACCTTCAAAGCGACGCTAGTGCGATTTACCGTATGTTTTATACTACTAATCCCTCTGGAAATTTTGGTACTTCAAGTGCTATTTTGGTAGATAATAATAGTGCTGTTGATATTTCAGGTGCTATCTCTGGCTCTCAAAGTATTAGTTTTGATTTCGATTACGATGGTAATGTACAAGGCGGCAGGACAGCCGCAACCGATGCTGATGTTACTATTGTAGCTATTGGCTTGAACTCTGCACAATACGTTGTTGCAACAGGTACGATAACACGAGCGGTTGGGTTGAACTTCTCGCTAGTTGCACCTCTTGAACGTAACTATACTAATCCAGCATAAGAGATAGATAATGGCTACTATTACATCAAGCTCAACTCGTATTACTGTCAGCGGAGCTTACAAGGCTTTTGTTAGCGGTTCAGGTAGCTCAACAACCGTTATTCAATATGCCTCTGGCAACGCTCCTACTTCTGGTGATGCAGGGCGCTTTCTGTTGTGGAAGGTCAACCCTTCTTTAACTGCAACGTGGGAAATTAGGTACATTGAAAGTGCTACATCTTCAACAATAACCGTGGGCGATGGGGGGTTTAAAAGCTCACCACCGTCAGGTGCTTCTTTTACTATAAGCACAAACCTTGCTGATATTGAAGCGGCAACAACGGCTTGTACGGTTGCAGGTAAATCTTACTCGTTTAACGGAAGAGATTGGAGTGTGACTGGTAGTGGTTTCTTAGCAGATGTAGATGTTTCGATAGACACGAAAAACCAAAGCGCGTTATCGTCTTGGCAAGCCGCAAACGGCTGCGCTGTGCAGTTTGGAAGATTAACAGGTGGTGAAGCTAACGGTTCGACAATCACAAGGCAAGGTTGCTATATCTCATTAGATAACGCTAGGACTTCATTTGGCTCAAACGTCTTTGGCAATGGCGGTTCGGAAGTAGCTAACGGCCCCGTCTTTAATTTTTACGGTTGTTACATTAAAAACTACACAATCTCAGCGGGAAGCTGGGCTTTTATGAGAGGTACTGGGCCAGTAAGAATGATTGGTTCGATATGGGATGGGCCAATAGGTGGGGCTTTTTATCATTCTGCTAGTGAGTTGGTAGATACTAAATTCAGAGGTAACACTAATTTAACACCTGCTTGGTCGATACGTGCAACCTTTGGAAGAGACGTATCTAATGTTCAGTTTGCCAATGGGTTAGCGGCATTTAAGACTCATCTCACTTATACAGGTGTGTTCCGGGATACTGTCTTTGATTTAGACTCTCTTAACACTGTAGTTTTTCTGCAAAGTCAAAGTTCAGGTGGCGCAACTCTGGTTGACTGCACTACTTTTACAGATGCAGACATCACAGACAGCGGAAGCGGTTATGTATTTCAGGCCAAAAGCGTCAACTACACTCTGGCGAATGCAGGTGGTACAGGTCTGTCAGGAGTAAAGGTAGCTATATATGATACAGATGGGACTATACAAGATGCTATACGCACAAGTTCAAGCGGTGCAGTTAGCGAAATTGTAACTATTTTTAACAAGTATCAAGACAGAGCACCTTCATCAAACAAAACCCCCTTTGACATACGAATTAGAAAGTATGGTTATATCTACTCAGGTTTTCAAAGTGCAGTTAGTGAACCTATTAGACAGGAAGTCAGGCTGCCAGTGAATACCAATCTCGTATCTAACGAGGCACAAGCGGCAGCGATTACTGGGATTTCTCTTAACTTTGCTACTGAAACAGTCACGATAACCTCTAATCACAACGCGCAAAGTCTTTATGATTACTACCAGTATCAATTAACGCAGACAGCTAACATGACGTACGGTGAAGACTTAATACGCACAGGTAATTCGTTTAATTTTGATGATTGGGATATGGTCGTAAACGGAGCAACTTACACTGGTGATGCAACTACTACAGGCACGATAAGCCTAACAGACGGTGGTGTATTCAACGGTGTTAGAACAGATACTAACGGTACAGTAGCTCCACCTGTCACCATTACGCTTACCAACCTACAGCCAAACTCAGAAGTACGCGCATACGTTGGCACAAACCCCGCTACAGCGGTAGAAATTGATGGTGTTGAAAATAGTGGAACGTTATTTACGTTTAGTCAAACTGAAGCGGGTAATGATGGATATATTGTTGTTGCGGCACAAGATTACGAAAATTTGAAAATCAATCTAACTTATGCCTCAGAAAACCAGTCAATACCTATTCAGCAACGGTTCGATAGAAATTACAGGAATGACTAATGGCAGTAGCTACATTTGATGGAGACACACTTCTAATACAATTGCCGACTACAGGTACGTATTATGTTGAATCTGAATTATATAGTGCATGGAAGGAGTGGGTGCTGCTAAATGATAATGCGAAGTACCCCATAGCCTTTGAGACAACGGGTGGGGATGACATAGGGGGTGGGCAACAGATAGCCCCATACTTCTTCTGTAGGAATGATCTAGGGTGGAGAATAAAAGCACCTTCTGCCAATGGGGAGGTTATTGTAGTAGGTAACTTATTCCCTCGTAACTCCTTATCACCCATGTTTATAGAGAGTGGGGGGTTTGATGCATTTATAAGACAGGAAGTATCTACTCGCGCAGTGGTAGTAGAGACAGGAGTATCAGGACTAACATCTGGGGAGTCTCAGATACTAAGTACAATGAACTCATTAGTAGATGAACTGCATAAATTGCAAGGACTTGATGATTCTAATCCCTTAACAGTTACACAAACGCAAAGGTCAGTAGGGAGCATTGTTCAAGCCTTGACAGGGGATGGTCTTAATACAACAACAGTAACACGTCAATGAACCCGTTTAAGATAGCTACAGATGGTCTGCTAGGTGATACATTAGAGATTGCAGTTAGAGGTCTGCTATCTATTACGGATGTAGTAGATGTACCATCAGGTGGTTCTAGAATAGTGTTTAAGGATAATCTAGATGATGAGTTGTTATTAATAGCATCCTCTTTTACTACAATTCTTAACAAAAGGATTTAATTAGAAGGTAGGATTAGTAATGATGTATAGATAATTACTTAAGGATTATCTTTAATGTAATCAATATTTAAAATCTGTCAAGCATAAATGCGATGAACGGTCTATATTATACGATGAATGACATATTAAGAGGAAATTATGCCAAAGAAAGGTGAAACATCAGCGAACGCTTCAGCAAGAAGTAAACAGCAGAGAGCTTACAACTCTACGCCTAAAGCCAAGAAAGAACGTGCTGCTAGAAACAAAGCCCGTAGCCAAGCTATAAAGAAAGGGAAGGTTGCTAAAGGGGATGGTAAGGATATAGACCACAAGAATCCTCTACGCAATGGAGGAAGCAAGAAAGAGAGCAATACAAGAGTAAGGTCTAAGACTGCTAATAGAGCAGACAACGGGAGTTACAGCGGAATGACTCGGAAAGGAAAGAGGAAGTAAAGAAAGGGGCTATATAAGCCCCTGTATGCGTCTGTAAGAAGACTTCTTTATTTATACTAGAACATTATAGGTGGGAAGTCTTTAGCTCTTTTGAGACTGTCTATCGCTTCCTGTATATCTTGATTGAAGTCTTTATATCCTCTCTGTCCTGCCATTAACATTTTCTTAATAGCATGAGCTATGGCTGGGTTCTCTACACCATAAGCATAAAGAACATCATATACATCAACAGTCACGCCCTGATTAAGGAGTTTCTTGTGATACTTACTCTTTGGTTCTTCCTGTAACTTATCTTCTATAGCCGCTACGTAATCTTCTATTTCTTTATGGTAATGAGTCATTATTTATCTCCTGTCAATGCTTCCCAACCTACTGGGAATTGTTTTTTGATTATGTTTCCTAACTTCTCAGCAAAGACTTGTGCTTCTAACTGAGAATTCTCTTTAATTCGCAAGTTATATACGTGAGCGAATGCAAGTAAGTTACCTGTCCATATCCAGCTTGTCAACATACTTTGTGGAAGTACTATACGAGCCAACTCTGGAGCAACCCCTGCCTCAATCATCTGCATGTAAGTTTCTACTGCTTGATTGATAACTTTTAAGTAAGCTGTTCTTACACTCGTCGTTTTATCTACCCACTTTACAACGTCACCTCCACTACCTTGCTTAATATTCTTATCAGGTCTCGCTCTCCAATCCTCTGGGTGAAAGATCTCAATACCATCATCCACATATCGTCTACTTACTTCGTTCCATGTAAGACCTGCTTGATGCTTCATAAGCTGTCTTGCTAAGAAGATTGGAGACTCACATCTTACTTGTACACAGTTGTGCCTGAAAGGTGTCATGTGCTGGTGTTCACCTAAGTAATTTATTAACTTAGCATCCTTCTCATCCATAGTCTCCTTCCACTTATCAAAGGACACACGGGCTGAGTTAGAAATAGATAAATCACCTCCCATACTATCTACAAGTTGAACTTCAATACCTTTCATTAACTATCCCTCCACTCAAGATAATCTGTCACGTACTTACTCGCAGTTGCTTTACCGAGAGGTGTATTATAATACTTCTTAGCATACCTACCAAGCTTATCTAAGTAACCGCTATCACTCTTTGTTGGTATAGCCTGTGGCACTCTGTAGTAATGTGTTCTTGCCATAGCTGTAGCATAAGATAGGTTAGTAATTAAACTCTCCCCTTTCAGACTAC
>Ga0208544_10000451_pt1 | contig 32465 bp, 29 predicted proteins | sample DEB08_DNA_9_FD_184526 | JGI IMG/M metagenome (GOLD analysis project Ga0208544, IMG submission 184526) | Aqueous microbial communities from the Delaware River and Bay under freshwater to marine salinity gradient to study organic matter... | ecosystem: Environmental > Aquatic > Marine > Coastal ... | reverse complement strand
CGCGCTGAAATAGTGCTCCTGGGCCATGGCTCAAACCTAATGCAGGCCTAGGCTTATATCTCTATGGAACCCGAATCAACAATCGATCGAATTCTCAGGCGAGGGGCACTGGCCCCTGAGTCGGAATTCGACGGCGATCAGCTCGAACTAGAAGAGCGCGCATCGCTTAGGCGAGTGCCGGGGCTCTCAACCGAACTTGAAGACATCAGCGAAGTTGAGTACCGACAGCTGCGGTTGGAGAAGGTTGTTCTGATCGGAGTTTGGGGCAGCGGCACTGTGACCGACGCCGAGAACTCGCTGCGAGAGCTGGCGGCGCTAGCCGAAACCGCTGGCGCTCAGGTGCTAGACGGACTGCTGCAGAGGCGAGCCAAGCCAGATCCGGCAACATACTTTGGTAAGGGCAAGGCTGAAGAGCTGCGAGTTCTGGTTAGCTCGCTTGGAGCCGACACTGTGATTGCTGATGATGAATTAGCACCTTCTCAGCGCCGCGCTCTCGAGGATGCGGTCAAGGTCAAGGTCATTGATCGCACGGCAATCATTTTGGATATTTTCGCTCAGCACGCCAAGAGCAAAGAAGGTAAGGCGCAGGTTGAGTTGGCGCAGCTCGAATACCTACTGCCCAGACTCCGTGGTTGGGGTGAATCAATGTCCAGGCAAGCCGGTGGCCAGGCGGCCGGTGGTGTTGGAATCGGTTCTCGTGGTCCCGGTGAAACCAAGATTGAGTTGGACCGCCGGAGAATCAACACCAAGATGGCCAAGTTGCGACGAGACATTTCCGCGATGAAAAGCGCACGCGACACTAAGCGCTCAAAGCGGGAGAAGACTCAGGTGCCGCAGGTGGCAATTGCCGGCTACACCAACGCCGGCAAGTCTTCGCTCCTAAATAGGCTTACCAAAGCCGGCGTGCTGGTTGAGAATGCCCTGTTTGCCACCCTCGACCCAACGATCCGGCGTCATCAAACCCCCGATGGCAGAAGTTACACACTGGCCGACACTGTTGGGTTTGTTAGATCACTGCCACATCAGTTAGTAGAAGCTTTCCGGTCGACGCTGGAGGAAATTGCAGCAGCCTCGCTAGTGGTTCATGTGGTCGATGCAACCGACCCAGAGCCGCTGGGGCAAATCAGAACTGTCCGGGAGGTAATCTCGGAGGTGGACGCCTCTGCGATTCCTGAGATCATAGTCTTTAACAAAGCCGACCTGATAAGCCAGGAGGAGCAAGTCCGGCTTCGGGGATTAGTCCCCGGTGCACTGCTGGTTTCGGCCAGAAGCGGACTGGGCATTGCTGAGCTGGAAAATGCAATCGCCACTAAATTGCCCAAACCAGAGATTTTGTTCGATGGCGTGATTCCCTATGACAGGGGAGATCTGGTTTCAAGAATCCACCTAGCAGGCAAAGTTCAGGAGCTTGAGTACTTAGAGGAGGGCACCAGAATCAAGGCGCTCGTGAAGGAAGATCTTGCAGCAGAGTTGGCAAGTGTTGCTAAACAGTCCTGAGAACCGCAACAACCTTTCCAAGAATCACAGCGTGATCGCCCAAAATTGGCTCAAAAGCGGAGTTTCGCGGTAGCAGCCAGGTGTGGCCATCGCGTTGTTTGAAGGTCTTGACAGTTGCTTCGTCCTCCAGCAACGCAGCCACAATGTCGCCGTTGTCGGCCGATTGCTGTTGACGAACCACGACCCAGTCACCGTCGCAAATTGCAGCGTCGATCATGGACTCACCAACGACCTTCAACAAAAACAACTCACCCTGGCCAACTAGCTGCCTTGGAAGAGCGAAGACATCCTCAACGTTTTGCTCAGCGGTAATCGGCCCACCAGCGGCGATGCGTCCGACAAGTGGAACCATTGCAGCGTCGGGGTGGAACATCTCGGCTGCAGGCTCAACCCCGAGCAAGTCAATGGTCCTAGGCCGACGCGGGTCACGGCTTATAAAGCCAAGCAACTCCAATTTATTCAGCTGGTGCGAAACGCTGGCAGTGGAGGACAGTCCAACCGATTCGCCGATTTCTCGCATCGACGGCGCGTAGTTCCTGGAGGTCATGGATTCCTGAATGACCTCGAGTATTCGCTGCTGAACTGTAGTCAGGTTAGAGGTGTCCATACCTGCCCCTTCTAAAAATGTCTGTGGCTAGTTGTTTACTACCTATGTCGAAACTGTATTCGTATTTGGCCTAAAAACCAAACACATTTTCGATAAAAGGGTCATCAGCGTGTCGAATTGCTTGCTTTTTGTCACAATATGTCTACACTTAGAACAAATGTTCGAAACAAGTATTCGGGCAGAAGGGATCGAGAACATGCTTACCATTGGAAAGTACAGTCTTACCAACCCACGCCGGTTGGTGCGTGCCCTGTCTATTCTTACCCTCGGCTTCTCCATTAGCTTGCTGGGAATCACCGGTTCGCTTGCGGGGAATGAGCCAGGTGGAGCGCTTGAGTTCGTGACAGTTCAGCCAGGCGATTCACTCTGGGACCTGGCAGACGAGCATGGTCCTGATCAGGATCCTCGTGACTGGATCGCCAGGGTGGTTCAGCTAAATGCCCTTGAGTCAATTGAGTTGACTCCTGGCCAGCAAATCGCTCTTCCGTAAATATCTTGGCTAATCTTTATAGGTGACCAACCTCGAAGATCTGCCAATCCGCTCCGACCTCGTCGGACAGGTTCCCTATGGCGCACCTCAGATTGATGTTTCGATAAAACTCAATGTGAACGAGAACACCCATGGAATCCCCGAGTCGGTAGCGCTAAAAATTGTAGAAAAGACCGCCCACGCTGCGATTGGGCTAAATCGCTACCCAGACAGAGAGTTTCTGGAGCTGCGCGGAGCGTTCGCGAATTTTTTGGGTCATGACCTAACTGCTGAACAGATTTGGGCGGCCAACGGATCAAACGAAGTTTTGCAGCAGTTTTTTCAGGCGTTTGGGGGCCCTAGTCGCAAGGCCATCAGTTTCGGCCCTACCTATTCGATGTATCCGAACATTGCTCGAACGACATTGACTGAATACAAGGCACTTCCTAGGCAGCAAGACTTCAGCCTGTCGGCAGATTATGTGGCTGAGGTTATCGGGTTGGAGAAGCCTGACATTGTGATTCTTTGCAGCCCAAACAATCCCACCGGCACTCCGATTGACTTGGATGTTATTGATGCAGCCTACCAAGCCTTTGATGGCATGGTGCTGGTAGATGAGGCATACCAAGAGTTTTCCACTGGACCCAGCGCGATCAGCTTGTTGGCTGCACGGCCGCGCTTGGTGGTTAGCCGCACGATGAGCAAGGCTTTTGCTTTTGCCGGGGCCAGAGTTGGATATATGGCCGCTGATCCCGCAGTGGTGGATGCGATGCGAATTGTGCGTCTTCCGTATCACCTGTCTGCTCTGACTCAAGCGGCTGCGCTTGCGGCTTTGGATTCAGGGGAGGAGCTACTGGCCAGCATTCCGCAGATCATTAGTCAGCGAAATCGAATTAACGCTGGGGTTGAGAAGCTGGGGCTGCGCGCTTACCCGTCTCAGTCCAACTTCGTTCTGGTCGAAGGATTCGATGATCCCAAGGCCGTATTTGAATCACTTCTGGCCAAAGAAATCATTGTGCGCGAGGTTTCAATCCCTGGTTGCTTGAGGATTACTGCTGGGACCGAAGCTGAGACGACCAAGCTCCTGGGTGAGCTCGCAATTTTGCTTGACTAAACTAGGTCTCACACGAGCAGAGGATAAGACGTGACAAGGACCGCAAAAATTGCAAGGAAGACTAGCGAGTCTTCGGTTGAGCTAGAAATCAACCTTGATGGTTCGGGCAAGAATGATATTTCTACCGGCGTTCCTTTTTATGACCACATGCTCACTGCTTTCTCTAAGCACTCACTTATTGACCTGAGAGTTCAGGCAACTGGCGATGTTGAAATTGATGCCCACCACAGTGTCGAGGATGTTGCAATCGTTCTCGGACAGGCAATTGCCCAAGCACTGGGAGACAAGAGCGGAATTGCTCGCTACGGCGACGCGACCGTGCCTTTGGACGAGGCTTTGGCCCGGGCCGTGGTTGACGTTTCAGGCAGGCCCTTTTTAGTCCACTCCGGTGAGCCGGCTGGATTTGAGTATCACTTGATCGGCGGACACTTCACCGGGTCACTTGTTCGCCACGTTTTCGAATCAATTGCTCACAATGCAGGAATTACTATGCACGTGGAGCTATTGGCGGGACGCGATGCCCACCACATAGCCGAAGCTGAGTTCAAGGCCTTTGCTAGGGCGCTGCGCCTTGCGGTTGCTTTAGACCCTCGCGTCGAAGGAGTTCCTTCGACTAAGGGCAGCCTGTGACAAAGACGGTCGCCGTCCTTGACTATGGAAGTGGAAACGTACATTCAGCCTGCCAGGCACTAGCAGCTGTTGGTGCAAACGTTGAGCTGACTTCTGACTCGCGCAAAATTCTTGAAGCGGACGGCGCTCTTGTGCCGGGAGTCGGCGCTTTCGCCACCGTCATGGAAAAGCTAATAGCATCCGGATCAGACCGGCTAATCGACAAGCGCCTGACTGCCTCAAGGCCAGTGCTGGGTATTTGTGTTGGCATGCAGGTGATGTTTGAAACTGGACTTGAGCATGGCACAAAGACCCAGGGCTTGGGTCAGTGGCCAGGTGTCGTCCGGCAACTCAACGCCGAAACCCTGCCCCACATGGGCTGGACTTCTGTTCAGCCAGGAGCAGGCAGCGTGCTGTTTGAGGGCATTGAGGATGAGCGCTTCTATTTTGTCCACAGCTATGCGGCGACGAAGTTCGAGTTGGATGTCATGCCGCCATTTGTGCCGCCGACCCTAACTGTTGCCCACCACGGGGAAGATTTTCTGGCAGCAGTCGAAAATGGACCACTGTCGACCACCCAGTTCCATCCTGAGAAATCTGGACAGGCAGGACTAAAGCTGCTTTCCAACTGGCTTAAATCACTATAGGAGAATCACATTGAAGCTTGAACTATTGCCCGCCGTTGATGTTGCCGCAGGGAAGGCGGTTCGCCTGACTCAGGGCGAGGCAGGGAGTGAGGAAGACTTCGGTCACCCGCTGCAGGCAGCTCGGGATTGGATTTCGCAGGGCGCTGAGTGGATCCACCTGGTTGATTTGGATGCGGCCTTTGGTCGCGGTGAAAACAGGGCTGTAATCGCTGAGGTGGTAAGTAACTCTGGTGCTGTAAAAATCGAGCTATCAGGCGGGATTCGAGATGACGCATCCTTAGAGGCTGCGCTGGCATTGGGCGCGTCCAGGGTGAATCTTGGCACCGCTGCACTTGAAGACCCCGAGTGGACCGCAGGCGTAATTGATCGCTTCGGAGACAAAATTGCCGTTGGGCTTGATGTTCGCGGAACCACGCTGGCCGCCCGAGGCTGGACGAAAGAAGGCGGCGAGCTGCTGGAAGTGCTAGCAAGGCTAGAGGACGCTGGTTGCGCAAGGTACGTGGTCACCGACGTGACTAAGGACGGAACGCTTCGTGGCCCGAACCTGGAGCTGCTGAAAATGGTTATGGAGCACACCGATAAACCGGTCGTCGCATCCGGAGGAATCTCAACTCTTCAGGACATTAGAGACCTAGTTGAGTTAGTACCGCTGGGTCTTGAAGGAGCAATTCTTGGTAAATCCCTCTACGCCGGCAGGTTCACCCTGACCGAAGCCCTAGAGATCGCCAACGGCTCGTGAACAAAGACCCACGACAGGATTCAGCCGGCGTTCCGTGGGAGGGCCGGAAATTTGACGAGAATCCATGGGCGGGGGATGACGGGCTATCTCCCCGGCAAATTGCCGAGGCGCTTATTGCTGAACCCTTCGACAAAATGCGTTTTCTGGAATCACTCAGAAATCAAAGGCTCCTGATTCCATTGATTGCCGAATTGGGTGAGAGTGACATCGGACCACACGGTCAGTTGGTCGACAAGAGTGCTGACCTAGCCATCGTTGCCGTGTCCACCCCAGATGGCAAAACTGCAATTCCTGCCTTCACATCGGTGGCGGCGATGTCTGAATGGAATCCAGAATCAAGACCAGTGCCGGTTTCAGTTGAAAAGCTTTGCTTGGCAGCTGCCAGTGAGGGACATGAACGCGTAGTTATCAATCCGATGACCGATTCCAGGGTCGTTCGAAGAACTCAAATAGCGGCCCTGGCGCAAGGGCTCAACCTCACTGATGTCGCCACAGACGCCGAAATTAGGCAGGCCCTCGAGTTTGCGGTCAGTGGCACCCCACAGATTATTTCGGCGCTCGCAGTTGATTCAGACCCAGAGGCGAGGCTTACTAGCGATGAGGTCCGCATAGAAATCGCACTCAGCCAGGGCTTGAGTCAGCAGGAGCTTTCAGAGGTGCTCGAGGTCTTCATTTCCAAACTGCAGCAAAGTGCATTTGTGAAGAAGGTCGATTCGTTTGGTCTAAAGCTGGTATCAGCTAGCTAATCGGTCCTGTGTACTTCTCGCCAGGTCCCTGACCTGGGGCATCCTTGATTGATGAGGCCTCGCGGAACGCAAGTTGAAGCGAGCGTAGTCCGTCACGAAGTGGCCTGGCGTGGTGATCACCTATTTCAGGAGCCGCCGCTGAAACAAGCCCAGCCAGAGCGTTAATAAGCTTTCTGGCTTCATCCAAGTCCGCAGGGGCATCTTCAGACAGGCCACATTGGACAGCTGCAGCGCTCATAAGGTGGACTGCGGTCGTGTTTATCACTTCAACCGCTGGCACCTCGGCGATGTCGCGAGCTAGATCGTCTTGCAAGTTTCCTCTTCTCAATTCATTAATGCTCTGCTAGGCTACCTGAGGCTCTGAGCTAATGCTCAGTGGAAGTGGATCACAATCCCACCTGTCAGCCGCCTTCTAAATAGGCTGCCGGGTAAGAGAGTTGTTTTGTTTCTGCACGCTATGCGTGGCCAAAAACGGTAACTAAGGAGCAATTATCAGCGATCCTCGCATTAATGAGCGTATTCGGGTGGCACAGGTTCGTCTTGTGGGTTCAGCCGGAGAGCAAGTTGGCGTAGTTGATATTGATCAAGCACTCAAGTTGGCTCGTGAGGCGGACCTTGACCTAGTTGAGGTTTCACCGGGATCGAACCCACCTGTTTGCAAGATCATGGACTACGGGAAGTTTAAATACGAAGCTGCCCAAAAAGTTCGTGAAGCCAGAAAGAACCAGGTCAACACAATCTTGAAGACTGTGCGATTTGGTTTGAAGATCGATGCCCACGACTATGAAACAAAGGCCTCACAGGTTCGTAAGTTCCTGAAGGCTGGCGACAAGGTCAAGGTCATGGTGGTTTTCCGTGGTCGCGAACAGTCCCGCCCAGAAATGGGTGTGAAGTTGCTTCAAAAGCTCGCAGAGCAAGTTACTGAATTTGGAGCCGTTGAGTCGAACCCATCTATTGATGGCCGCTCAATGGTGATGGTCATTGGGCCATTGAAGAACAAGGCAGAGGCACGCGCCGATGCCAAAAAAGCACAGCAGAAGCCTGCTGTGGTTGAAGAGAACTAAAAGGAGAGCTCATGCCGAAGATGAAGACCCACTCGGGCGCCAAAAAGCGTTTCCGCTTTACTGGCAGCGGCAAGCTGATGAAGCAGCAAATCAACATGCGACACAACCAGGAGCACATGTCCTCCAGGCGCAAGCGTCGCTTGAACCAGGACCAGGTGGTTTCCCCTGCAGATTTCAAGAAGCTTAAGAGGCAGCTGGGCCGATAGGTCTAGCTAAGAAGGAGTAAGAAAATGGCAAGAGTAAAAAACGCCGTCAACTCGCACAAAAAGCGCAGAGTTGCCCTTGAGCGTGCTCATGGTTACCGCGGACAGCGATCACGTCTTTACCGTCAGGCAAAGCAGCAGATCCTGCACTCGCTGGTCTACGCATACAACGACCGTCGTAAGAACAAGGGTAATTTCCGCAGGCTATGGATCCAGCGAATCAACGCTGCAGCTCGCCTAAATGGAATGACCTACAACCGCTTTATCCAGGGCTTGAGCCTTGCTGGTATCGAGGTTGACCGTCGAATCTTGTCCGACATGGCAATCCACGACCCTAAGTCGTTTGCAACATTGGTTGCATCTGCGAAGGCCGCATTGCCTAAGGACGTGAACGCTCCAAAGGCAAGCTAATGCTTGATGATCCCAGATCCAATCGGGTCAAGGGGATTACTCGACTGAGTCAAAAAGACGCCCGGTATGAAACCGGGCTCTTTTTGCTTGAGGGACCCCAGGGGCTCAAAGAGCTTGCTAGGTCGAAAGACCTGGTTGAAGAGATATTCGTCACTGCAGCTGGGCAAGAGCGCTATGCCGATTTGCTACGGCTGTTTCCAGCTTCGGTTCAGGTCGAAATTTCTGACCAAGTTATGGCCAGAATTGCTGACACCAAGACCCCGCAGGGGATTGTTTCAGTGGTTCATCATGTCGATGTGCCCATGGATGAACTTCTGCGCTTGAAGCCAAAGCTTGTCGCCATTGTTGACCAGGGCCGGGACCCGGGAAACATCGGGACCATCATTCGCGCAGCAGATGCTGCCGGTGCAGACGGAATCATTCTGAGCCCGGATTCGGTGGACATCTACAACCAGAAAGTTGCTAGATCCACTGCGGGCAGTATCTTGAACATCCCAATCGTGCTCGATCAAGACCTTGGTCAAGCTATCTCGATGCTGAAAGAGGCCGGGTTGCAGGTGTTTTCAACCGCGGCCAGCGGAAGATCAATTGCAGAACTTGATAAAGCGGTTCTTGCTGAGCCGACAGCCTGGATATTTGGCAATGAAGCACACGGTGTCTCTAGTCAGGTGGCTTTATTGGCAGACGATTCGGTATCGCTGCCGATCTATGGCTCAGCCGAGTCTCTGAATCTGGCCACCGCAGCTTCGGTTTGCCTGTATTTCACTGCCGTCGCTCAGCAATCTAGTCACTAAACTTGTGCCGGTGTCAGACAAATTAACCCCGGAGTCCGTAGCTTCCGCGCTGCAGGAGTCGCTAGCCGCGCTGAGTGAGATCACCGATGCGGCTTCACTTAGAGGCCAGAAGGCCCAAATCATCGGCGAGAACTCCGCATTGAGTCAGCTAAACGGTCTTATCAAGAGCGTCCCCAATGAGCAGAAGGCCGAGGCCGGCAAGTTGGTTGGAGGCGCTCGGGCGCAGCTGAGCGCAGCTTTTGCTGAGAAGGAGGCTGAGCTGGAGGCGCTAGAGCGCACTCAGGCGCTAGCCGCTGAAGCAGTTGACCTGAGCGCTGCTCCGAAATACCTTGGGCTTGGAGCTAGGCACCCACTTTCACTGCTTATGGACCAAATTGGCGACGTATTTGTGGGCATGGGCTGGGAGATTGCCGACGGACCAGAGCTTGAAAACGAGTGGTTTAACTTCGATGCTCTGAACTTTCACCCTGATCACCCGGCCAGGGCAATGCAGGACACTTTTTTTGTGAAGCCAGTTGAGAACCACCTGCTGCTTAGAACTCACACCTCGCCGGTTCAAGTCAGGTCGCTGCTGGAGCGAGAGTTGCCGGTCTACGTGCTGTGCCCTGGAAGGGTTTTCAGAACCGACGAGCTTGATGCCACGCACACTCCGGTTTTCCATCAGGTCGAGGGTCTTGCTATTGACAAGGGTTTGACCATGGCAGATCTACGAGGCACCCTGGAGCACTTCGCACGAGTCATGTTCGGCCAGGAGGCCAAGATCAGGCTTCGTCCAAGCTTCTTCCCATTCACCGAGCCGTCGGCAGAGCTTGATGTTTGGCACCCGGATGCCAAAGGTGGCCCCAGATGGGTTGAGTGGGGTGGTTGCGGCATGGTGAATCCAAACGTGCTGCTAGCTGCTGGCATTGACCCGGAGGTGTATTCCGGTTTTGCATTCGGAATGGGTATTGAGCGAACTCTTATGTTTAGAAACGGAGTCCTCGACATGCACGACATGGTTGAGGCCGATGTGCGTTTTAGCGCTCAGTTTGGTTCGGTGATCTAGATGAGAATTCCACTGAAGTGGCTGGGAGAAATGGTTCCGTTGGCACCAGGTGCGACCGCGCATGATGTCATGGCCGAACTTGTCAAAGTTGGGCTTGAAGAAGAGGGTGCTCACGGCGGAGATATCTCAGGGCCGGTTGTTGTCGGTGAGGTGCTGGAATTCGAGCCAGAGCAGCAGAATAACGGCAAGACCATCCGCTGGTGCCAGGTCCGGGTTGCAGAGTCAGGTGATCACCAGGTCCGAGGTGTTGTCTGTGGTGCATCAAACTTTGCTGTTGGCGACAAAGTGGTAGTCACATTGCCAGGGGCTGTGTTGCCGGGTGGTTTTCAAATTGCCGCAAGAAAAACCTACGGGCATGTTTCTGACGGCATGATCGCTTCAGCCAGAGAGCTCGGCCTGGGTGATGACCATGACGGCATTCTGGTTTTGTCGACCATTGGTCTTGATCCGGCGATTGGCACTGATGCCATCAGCTTGCTCGGCCTTGACGACTCCGCCGCTGAAGTAAACGTCACACCAGATCGCGGCTATTGCCTTTCAATCAGGGGCGTGGCTAGAGAGTATTCGCACGCAGCTGGAGTGAAATTTTCTGACCCTGCAACAAGTGTCAAGGTGGCCTCGGGTTCCGGCTTCCAGCTCTCGGTGACCGATGGGGCACCAATCCACGGAGTGCCTGGTTGCTCAAAGTTTGCTCTGGTTGGCGTCAAGGGTATTGACCCCACAGCGACTGTGCCAGATTGGATGGCCACAAGGCTAAAGCTTGCCGGCATGAGATCTATTTCGATTGCGGTGGACATCACCAACTACGTAATGCTCGAACTGGGTCAACCACTGCACGCCTATGACGCTGCAAAGCTTGTCGGCGGCATCACCGTTCGGCGCGCAAAGTCTGGCGAGGAGATTGTGACTCTTGACGACAAGAGCCGCACTCTGAGCTCGGAAGACCTTTTGATTTGCGATGACCAGGGGCCGATTGGCATTGCTGGGGTCATGGGTGGTGCTCGGACCGAGGTCAGCGATTCAACCCGCGAGGTTCTGATTGAAGCGGCGATCTTTGATCCAATTTCGATTGCCAGGAGCGCCAGAAGGCACAAGCTCCCATCGGAGGCTTCAAAGCGATTTGAGCGCGGGGTTGACTCTGCCATTCCAAACATTGCAGCATCCCGGGCCGCAGCGCTTTTGGTTGAGCTTGCTGGAGGGACACTTAGCGGGGTAGGGGCAGACTTCTCTGAACAATCCCAGCGACCAGAAATCTCCATGGACGCCTCTTACCCGTCGCAGCTAGTAGGCGTTGATTACAGTCTTGACCAGGTGGTTTCTAGTCTCGAGCAAATCGGCTGCACGGTGAGCGTTGCCGGCTCGACATTGTCGGTGACCGCACCTAGCTGGAGACCAGACATCACACACAAGACCGACCTGGTTGAAGAGGTTGCAAGACTTGTTGGGTACGACAAGATTCCGACCCGGTTGCCAGTTGCTCCTCCAGGAAGAGGTCTCACAAGGCGGCAGCAGCTAAGACGACGCTCGCTGTCAGCGCTGACTGGAGCAGGCCTAATTGAAGTGCTGAACTACCCATTTGTCTCCAAGGAGCAAAACGCTTGGATGGGCGAGGTTGAAGCGGTAGAGCTCGAGAATCCGATTCAGTCTGAGTTTGGACAGCTAAGAACTTCCTTGGTTCCAGGTCTGGTGCTGGCTGCAGCACGAAACATTTCACGAGGCATGGTTGATCTGGCACTGGTTGAGGAGGGGTCAGTCTTTTTGGCAGCAGCAGGCTCGCCTGTGTTGCAGCTGCCCGTTGGCAATCAGAGGCCCTCGGATCAAGAGCTAGCAGCGCTGAAGAGTTCCATACCAAATCAACCGAGGTTTATCTCGGGTCTATTTACCGGAAACTGGGTGAAGCAGGGCCCAGGACAGTCAGCGATCACAGCTGGTTATCCGCAGGCTCTTGGGGCTGTCGAGATCTTGCTCCAACAGGCAGCGCTTAGTTTTGAGCTAGAGCAGGCCAAGCTGCCAGGTCTACACCCCGGTCGCGCTGCCAGGGTCCTAGTGCAGGGACAGGCTGTCGGCCTGGTTGGTGAACTCCATCCAGATCTAGCCAGCGAAAACCACCTTCCGAGACGCGTCGGAATCTTCGAGCTGAACCTGGATGCGCTCTATGCTCTGTCACCTGAAATAGTGACCGCAAAATCTGTTGATGTAATGCCGGCCGCCACTCAGGATCTATCGATGGTGGTCGCCACCAGTGTTGCTGCCTCCGAGCTGATGACCACAATCATTGCTGGCGCAGGAGAGCTGTTGGAAGAGATCAGGCTGGTTGATGACTACAGAGGTGCCGGGCTAGCAGAAGGCACCAAGTCGCTAACTTTTGCGCTGCTATTTAGGGCTGATGACAGAACTTTGACTCAGCAGGAGGCAAGTGCTGCTAGAGACAAGGCAGTGGCGCTTGCCGCTGAAAAACACGGTGCGGTGCTAAGGGGCTAAATGACTATTCAGGTTGCAGTTGCAGGTGCCAGCGGTTACGTGGGCGGGGAGCTGCTGCGCCTGATTGCTGGGCACCCAATGTTGGATCTAGGTGCTGTTACTGGTCACAGCAATGTGGGCGAAACTCTCGCCACCCTCCAGCCGCATGTGCCTGAATTTGCTGATCGGGTCATCGTTGAGACCACTGCCGAGAATCTCGTCGGCCACGAAGTTGTCTTCTTGGCTTTGCCGCACACCAAGAGCGCAGAGATTGCCCAGCAGCTTCCAGCCCACGTCATGATCATTGACTGTGGAGCAGATTTCAGACTTGAAGACTCAGCGGACTGGGAGAAGTACTATCAGACCACCCATGCTGGTTCTTGGCCGTATGGTTTGCCGGAACTAACTCTTGCCTCAGGGGGCAAGCAGCGTGACCAGCTCAGGCAGGCCAAGCGAATCGCGATTCCTGGCTGCAACGTTATGGCGGTCACGCTTGCACTAGCCCCGGCACTTCAAGCTGGGCTGATTGAGGGAGCCGACTTAGTATCGGTCCTTTCCGTTGGCACATCAGGGGCCGGCAAGGCAAGCAGCCCAGACCTACTTGCATCAGAAGTACTGGGTTCGGCCAGGGCTTATGGTGTTGGTGGAACTCACCGGCATACTCCCGAGATCGAGCAGAACCTGAGGCTTGCCTCAGGGAAGTCCGCAACTATTGCGATGACACCGGTCTTGGTTCCAATGTCCCGGGGGATTCTTGCCGTCAATACCGCCAAACCGAGTTCGCTGTTCTCGCTTGAGCGGCTGAGGGACGTCTATCAGGCAGCCTATGGTGATGAGGTTTTTGTCCAGGTTCTGCCAGAGGGTCAACTACCCAGAACAGCAAGTGTGTTGGGCTCAAATAATGCGCAAATTTCGCTGGCTTTTGATGAGCACGCCGGGAGAGTTGTTGTTGTCAGCGCGATCGATAACCTGGTCAAGGGAACAGCTGGGACTGCCATTCAAGCGCTGAACATTGCGCTTGGTTTGACAGAAGAGATTGGCCTAACCGCCATTGGTGTCGCACCGTGAGTGTGCTTGCGGCCAAGGGTTTTGTTGGCGCCGGGGTTAGTTCTGGCCTAAAGGCATCTGGGGGACTTGACCTGGCATTGATCGTGAACCAGGGGCCAGAGATTGCTGCCGCTGCTGTTTTCACAACAAACAGGTGTCTTGCCAACCCAATTATTTGGTCGAAACAGGTCATTGCTGATGGCACCGCTAGGGCGATCATTCTCAATTCGGGTGGAGCTAATTGCTACACCGGATCCCAGGGTTTTCAGACCACTCACGCAACCGCTGAGAAAGTGGCGGAGCTACTTGGAGACTCAGCCTCGGATGTGCTGGTTTGCTCAACGGGCCTGATCGGTGAGCAGCTCGATAGGGACAAACTTCTAGCCGGAGCTACCGCTGCCCATGCAGCGCTTGGCGTTGACTCCGGCGAGAGTATTGCCAGAGCCATCATGACAACCGATAGCGTCCCCAAGCTATCCGAGCGACACTCCAAGGCTGGCTGGTCAATTGGCGGAATTGCCAAGGGAGCCGGAATGCTCGCGCCTGGTTTGGCAACCATGCTTGTTGTAATCACCACCGACGCCACAGTCGAGTCAGCCGCCCTCGATAGAGCACTTCGGGCTGCAACCAGAGTTAGCTTCGATCGACTTGATTCCGATGGCTGCATGTCTACCAATGACCAGGTCACGCTGATGGCCTCAGGAGCAAGCGGCGTTGCGCCAGAGGAAGCTGAATTTCAGGACCTGCTAACCGAGATCTGTAAAGAGCTTGCGCTGAAGCTGTTGGATGATGCTGAAGGAGCAAGCCACAACATTCACATCACCACCAGCGGTGCGACCTCTGAAGACGAGGCTGTTGAAGTTTCCAGAAGTGTTGCCCGCAACAACTTGTTCAAGGCTGCAATCTATGGCAATGACCCAAACTGGGGAAGGATCTTGGCTGCGGTTGGAACAACCGGCGCAACCTTTGATCCATATGGCATTGATGTCACGATCAACGGGGTGCTGGTTTCAGCAAATGGTGAACCGGCGGAGGATAGGTCCAAGGTTGATCTGTCTCAGCGCAAGGTCGATATCGTTATTAACTTAAATGTTGGCAGTGCAACCGCTACCGTGGTGACAAATGATCTAACCCATGAGTACGTCGAAGAGAACAGCGCATATTCAAGCTAATGATTCCAGCCAGCAACGACCAGGCCCTTGCAAGGATCAAGGCAGAGACTCTGATCGAGTCTCTGGATTGGCTGCGCGAATTTCACGGAAAAATTGTCGTGGTGAAATTTGGCGGTAACGCCATGGTGGATGAGCAGCTCCAGTTGGCTTTTGCGCAGGACATGGCTTACCTCAGGTTTGTTGGAATCAAGCCGGTTGTGGTCCATGGTGGTGGGCCACAAATAACGGCGCGTCTTGCCGAGCTCGGCATCGAAAGCGAGTTCCGTGCAGGTATGCGCTATACCGACGAACAGACAATCAACGTCGTAAAAGAGGTTCTCCGTGAACAGATTTCGAAATCGTTAGCAGAGCAAATCCAAGCTTCAGGAGCGAAAACCGTAGTCCTTTCAGGCGAAGATGATTCGCTGTTCCGGGCCGCCAAGGTTATGGGGAAAACCCCAGAGGGCGATGTTGACCTGGGATTGGTTGGCGAGGTTACCACCGTTAATCCGAGGGCAGTTCTGAAGGCGCTAGATGCCGGCATGGTTCCAGTTATTTCTTCGGTTGCACCATCCACATCAGGCCAGTTGTTAAACGTCAATGCGGACCTTGCAGCCTCATCCCTGGCCATTGCGCTAGGGGCTGAGAAGTTGATGGTGCTGACAGATGTTCCTGGGCTCTACGCCAACTGGCCGGAGCGAGATTCGTTGCTGTCTGAAATTTCGGTTAGCGAACTGTCGGAACTTATTCCAAAACTGGAATCTGGAATGATTCCCAAGATGCAGTCCTGCCTTAGGGCGGTTCAGGGTGGTGTGCCAAAAGCTCACATCATTGATGGCCGCGAACCCCACAGTATTTTGCTAGAAATCTTCACCGAAGCCGGTGTCGGCACCCAGGTGACCAGTTAGGAGCATCATGACCAGGCACTTTTTGAAAGACAACGACATCACACCTGCTGAGCAGGCTCAAATTATTGATCGCGCAATTGCGATGAAGGCAAACCGCTTCCAAGCAAAACCCTTCGCCGGACCTCAAACCGTCGCGGTGATTTTTGACAAAACATCCACCAGGACCAGGGTGTCTTTTGCGGTTGGGATTGCAGACCTCGGGGGGGTGCCCCTAATTATTGACTCCGGCGTGTCACAGCTTGGAAAAAAGGAATCAGTTTCAGACACAGCGAAGGTGCTCGAGCGACAAGTTGCTCAGATCGTGTGGCGCACTTATGCACAGTCTGGGCTCGAAGAAATGGCGGCCAACTCTTCGGTTCCGGTTATCAATGCCCTGAGCGACAGCTGGCATCCTTGCCAGCTATTGGCAGACCTTGTGACCATTAAGGAAAATTTCGGCAAGACCGAGGGGCTAAAGATTGCCTACATCGGTGATGCTGCCAACAACATGGGCAATAGCTACTTGGTTGCCTGCGCAATGGCAGGGATGAGCGTCTCGATTGCAGCGCCGAGCGGTTACCGGGCAGATCAAGAGGTGGCGGCTTTGGCAACTAGCATTGCCAAAGAATTCGGAGCTGTGGTTGAGCAGCACTCGAACCCAAAGCTTGCGGTGGCCGGTGCAGATGTTGTTGTGACTGACACCTGGATTTCGATGGGCATGGAGACTGAAGCAAAAAAGCGTGAACAGGATTTTGCTGGTTACACCGTCGATGCAGATCTGATGGGTGCGGCAAACCCCAAAGCCATCTTCCTGCATTGCCTACCTGCCTACCGCGGGTTTGAGGTTGCAGCCGATGTGATCGATGGTCCGCAGTCGGTGGTTTGGCAGGAAGCCGAGAATCGACTGCATGCCCAGAAGTCACTAATGGCTTGGCTTGATGAACAAAACTAAACTTGCAGCAACTAGAGAAGTAGGAATAAATGGCACAGAGTAACGACTCACTTTGGGGTGGCAGATTTGCCGATGGCCCCAGTGATGCTTTGGCGGCTCTGTCAAAGTCGACTCACTTTGATTGGAGGCTGGCTAGCTATGACCTTCGGGGAACCTCGGCGCACCTGCTTGCCCTCAAGAGTGCGGGCTATCTAACTGCCGACGAGCTCGAGGTTTTGCAAAAGGCCGTGACCGAGCTAACCAAGCGCGTTGAAACCGGAGCATTCAAGCCAAAGCCAGACGAAGAAGACGTTCACGCTGCGCTGGAGCGCGGTTTGATTGAAATTGCTGGCGCTGCAACCGCGGGCAAGGTTCGGGCTGGGCGCTCTCGCAACGATCAGATTGCCACCCTGGTGAGAAATTTCATGCTGGATGCATCAGAGGCAATCGAAGCCCAGCTGCTTAGTTACTTGGATGCCATTTGCTCTCAGGCCGAAAACCACATGGGTGTAGCTATGCCGGGTCGGACCCACTTCCAGCATGCACAGCCGGTACTGCTTTCGCATCACTTACTTGCCCACGCCTGGCCTCAGGTTAGAAACCTGCAGCGTCTAGAGGATTGGCGCAAGCGCGCCAAGGTTTCTGCCTACGGAGCAGGAGCGCTGGCTGGTAACACCTTGAATCTTGACCCGGATCTCGTGGCAAAGGAACTTGGGCTGAACAGCGTGAGTGAAAACAGCATGGATGCAACTAGCTCAAGAGACTTGGTAGCCGAGTTCTTGTTTGTGATGAGCATGATAGCTATTGATATCTCACGTTTCAGCGAGGAGATCATTGCGTGGGTGTCCTATGAGTTCGGCTATGCCGCGCTCGCAGATGACTTCTCTACGGGCTCATCGATCATGCCCCAAAAGAAGAATCCTGATATTGCAGAACTAGCTCGCGGTAAGTCAGGGAGAATGCTTGGAAATCTCACTGGTTTGATGGCAACCCTAAAGGCACTTCCACTTAGCTATAACCGGGATCTCCAAGAGGACAAGGAGCCGATGTTCGATTCCTTCGACTCACTAATGCTGGTTCTACCTGCCTTCACCGGAATGGTTGCCACATTGACCTTTGACAAGGAGCGCCTTGAAGCACTTGCCCCGAAGGGCTTCTCGTTAGCGACCGATGTTGCGGAGTGGCTGGTCAAGCAGGGAGTGCCATTCAGAGACGCCCACGAGATCACGGGACAGCTCGTCAAGCACTGCGAGGAGCATGGACTAGAGCTTGATCAGGTTCCGGAGGAACAGCTGCAGTCGATTTCCACGCACTTGACAGCCGAGATCAAGAAAGTATTGAGTGTTTCAAGTGCAATCGAGTCCAGAAATGGCACCGGCGGCACCTCATCCAAGCAGGTGATTAACCAGTTGGTTTCTCTGCGCAAACTTGTTCCCCACGGAAGTGTGTAATGGCAACCAAAGAAACCATGTGTGCTCAGGCCAACGACCAAAGCTTTCAGCATATTCTGGATGAGCTTGAGTGGCGCGGCTTGGTCGCTCTCTCGACCGACAAAGATGCCCTGCGTCAAGCACTGGCCAGTCCAATCACCTTTTATTGCGGCTTCGACCCGACTGCACCTAGCCTCCACTTAGGAAACCTGGTGCAGCTGTTGACAATGCGGCGTCTGCAGCTTGCAGGGCACAACCCACTGGCTTTGGTTGGTGGAGCCACAGGATTAGTAGGGGACCCCAAGCCAACGGCTGAGCGGACCTTGAATGACCGCGAGACAGTGGCCAGTTGGGTTGAAAAACTCGCTGACCAAAATCGAAGGTTCTTGGATTTTGAGGGCGAAAACAAGGCCCAGATGGTTAACAACCTGGATTGGACCAGTCAATACAGCGCAATCGACTTCCTGAGGGAGATCGGAAAACATTACCGAGTGGGCAAGATGCTCTCCAAGGATGCTGTCAGCGAGAGGCTCAATTCAGACAGCGGCATTAGCTACACCGAGTTCAGCTACCAGATAATGCAGGGGCTGGACTTCCTAGAGCTCTTCAGGCGCTACGGCTGTGTCCTAGAAACCGGCGGCAGCGATCAGTGGGGCAACCTAACTTCCGGGGCGGATCTGGTTCATAAGGTCGAGGGCAAGAGTGTCCATCTGATTGCAACCCCTTTGATTACAAACTCGGATGGCAAGAAGTTTGGAAAGAGCGAGGGAAATGCCATCTGGCTCGACGCAGAGCTCACCAGCGCCTATGCGATGTATCAGTTTTGGCTAAATACAGATGACGCCGACGTGATCGACCGGCTAAAGGTGTTCACGTTCCTCACTCGAGCTGAAATCCAGGAGTATGCGGACAAGGTCGCGGCCGAACCCTTCAAGCGCGAGGCTCAAAAGCGCCTGGCACTTGAGGTCACAGAGCTAGTGCATTCCAAACAAGAAGCATTGGCTGCAGAAGCTGCCGCCCAAGCTCTTTTTGGAGTCGGGGACCTGGCTTCGCTGGAAGCCAAAACTCTTGCCATGGCACTAGGGGAGCTGCCGAACATTAATTGCAGCGCGGGCATCAGCGTTGTGACGGCTCTGGTTGAGACAGGATTGGTGGAATCCAATGGTGCGGCTCGTCGTGCGATTGCTCAGGGTTCGGTAAGTGTCAACAAAGAGAAGGTAACGGACGAGAACGCCGTAGTTTCGGGGTTCTTGCCGGGAAATGTGGCAGTCTTGGCGCGTGGAAAGAAGTCAATGGCGGGTCTTTTCTTCACCTCAGACACGCCGCAATAAATTCGATTTGACACGGTTACCAAATCGTGACTAAGCTCTACCGAGTTGTCCAAAGTTTGGCAAGATCCGCTGAGATCGCCGGCTCAAGTGCAACACTTCCAAGTTCTAAAAATTGGCCCTTGTGGCCAGGTGTTTTAGTGTCTAGGATTTAGGTCTCCCAACTAGGGAAACCGCTGAAAAAAAACTGGGTAACCAGGAGTTGACAGTGGCCCCAAAATCGGTAGACTTGAGAAGTTGCTCTGCGTAGGACCCGGAAGGGAAATCACAGAAGCATCCGATCTTTGAGAACTCAACAGCGTGCACAATGTCGATGCCAAAAACCTCGGCTAGAACTTCGGTTCTGGCAGAGATTCCTTTTGGATAAAGATATAAAACAGAATTGTCAGTAGACAGTTCGAAAGCCAAATCAAATTGTTCGTCTCGGCTTGCCGAGGCGTTCGTAAAAGCTTTGCTGATTTATCAGCGAAATTGATTTTTACGGAGAGTTTGATCCTGGCTCAGGACGAACGCTGGCGGCGTGCTTAACACATGCAAGTCGAACGATGAAGCTGGAGCTTGCTCCGGTGGATTAGTGGCGAACGGGTGAGTAACACGTGAGCAATCTGCCCTTGACTCTGGGATAACTGCGGGAAACTGTAGCTAATACCGGATACTTTCCTCGGTGGGCATCCACTGGGGAAGAAAGAATTTCGGTCAGGGATGAGCTCGCGACCTATCAGCTAGTTGGTGAGGTAATGGCTCACCAAGGCGACGACGGGTAGCCGGCCTGAGAGGGTGACCGGCCACACTGGGACTGAGACACGGCCCAGACTCCTACGGGAGGCAGCAGTGGGGAATATTGCACAATGGGCGCAAGCCTGATGCAGCAACGCCGCGTGAGGGACGAAGGCCTTCGGGTTGTAAACCTCTTTTAGCAGGGAAGAAGCGAAAGTGACGGTACCTGCAGAAAAAGCACCGGCTAACTACGTGCCAGCAGCCGCGGTAATACGTAGGGTGCAAGCGTTGTCCGGAATTATTGGGCGTAAAGAGCTCGTAGGCGGTTTGTCACGTCTGCTGTGAAATTTCGAGGCTCAACCTCGAACTTGCAGTGGGTACGGGCAGGCTAGAGTGCGGTAGGGGAGATGGGAATTCCTGGTGTAGCGGTGGAATGCGCAGATATCAGGAGGAACACCAATGGCGAAGGCACATCTCTGGGCCGTAACTGACGCTGAGGAGCGAAAGCATGGGGAGCAAACAGGATTAGATACCCTGGTAGTCCATGCCGTAAACGGTGGGTGCTAGCTGTGGGCCACATTCCACGTGGTCCGTGACGAAGTTAACACATTAAGCACCCCGCCTGGGGAGTACGGCCGCAAGGCTAAAACTCAAAGGAATTGACGGGGGCCCGCACAAGCGGCGGAGCATGCGGATTAATTCGATGCAACGCGAAGAACCTTACCAAGGCTTGACATATACAGGAAAAGCGTAGAAATACGCTCCCCGCAAGGTCTGTATACAGGTGGTGCATGGTTGTCGTCAGCTCGTGTCGTGAGATGTTGGGTTAAGTCCCGCAACGAGCGCAACCCTCGTCCTATGTTGCCAGCACGTAATGGTGGGAACTCATGGGATACTGCCGGGGTCAACTCGGAGGAAGGTGGGGATGACGTCAAATCATCATGCCCCTTATGTCTTGGGCTTCACGCATGCTACAATGGCCGGTACAGAGGGCTGCAATACCGTAAGGTGGAGCGAATCCCAAAAAGCCGGTCTCAGTTCGGATTGAGGTCTGCAACTCGACCTCATGAAGTCGGAGTCGCTAGTAATCGTAGATCAGCAACGCTACGGTGAATACGTTCCCGGGCCTTGTACACACCGCCCGTCAAGTCACGAAAGTCGATAACACCCGAAGCCGGTGGCCTAACCGCAAGGAGGGAGCCGTCGAAGGTGGGATTGGTGATTGGGACTAAGTCGTAACAAGGTAGCCGTACCGGAAGGTGCGGCTGGATCACCTCCTTTCTAAGGAGCATCTCGAAGAACTTCGGTTCTTCAAATAGAGAGCCATTTACAAGCAAATGTTTTGTAACTGGTCAGCTCATGGGTGGAACATCACATTGTATAAAGACAGACATCTCCCGGAAAGTACGCCGCAAGGTTGGAAATTCAGGAGATCGACAGAATTATTTGCACGCTGTTGGGTCCTTGGGGATCGGAAACGATAACCCAGGGGCCATTTCGAGTTTTGACTCATAATGGTCAGGTTCGGATTGAGTAGGGAAACCTACGAATTCGGAACCGCCCGTACTTTGAGAACTACATAGTGGACGCGAGCATCTTTAGACCTGGATTTATTCCAGGTCAACGATTTATTGCGAATTTATTCGTGATAGATCATCTTTGTGTGTCAAGTTTCAAAGAGCACACGGTGGATGCCTTGGCAATAGGAGCCGATGAAGGACGTAGCAATCTGCGATAAGCCTCGGGGAGTTGATAAGCAAACTTTGATCCGAGGATTTCCGAATGGGGAAACCCAGCCAGACTAGATCTGGTTACTTCCCGCTGAATGTATAGGCGGGATAGAGGGAACGTGGGGAAGTGAAACATCTCAGTACCCACAGGAAGAGAAAACAACAGTGATTCCGTTAGTAGTGGCGAGCGAACGCGGAAGAGGCCAAACCAAGCATGTGTGATAGCCGGCAGGCGTTGCATGTTTGGGGTTGTGGGACTTCTCTGTAAATCTGCCGATTTACACGAGTAGGCAAATAGTGTAGACGAATGGTCTTGAACGGCCAGTCATAGAGGGTGCGAACCCCGTAGTCGAAACGTTATTTCCGCTCGAGAAGTATCCCAAGTAGCACGGAACCCGTGAAATTCTGTGTGAATCTGCGAGGACCACCTCGTAAGCCTAAATACTACCTATTGACCGATAGCGGACAAGTACCGTGAGGGAAAGGTGAAAAGTACCCCGGGAGGGGAGTGAAATAGTACCTGAAACCGTGTGCTTACAATCCGTCGGAGCCAGCATGTTCTGGTGACGGCGTGCCTTTTGAAGAATGATCCTGAGAGTTAGCGATCTGTGGCGAGCTTAACCCGAGAGGGGGAGGCGTAGCGAAAGCGAGTCTGAATAGGGCGATTCAGTCGCAGGTCCTAGACCCGAAGCGAGGTGATCTATCCATGGCCAGGTTGAAGCGACGGTAAGACGTCGTGGAGGACCGAACCCACTTCAGTTGAAAATGGAGGGGATGAGCTGTGGATAGGGGTGAAAGGCCAATCAAACCTCGTGATAGCTGGTTCTCTCCGAAATGCATTTAGGTGCAGCGTCTTGTGTTTCTCTCTGGAGGTAGAGCTACTGGATGGCCGATGGGCCCTAAAAGGTTACTGACGTCAGCCAAACTCCGAATGCCAGAGAGTTAGAACAAGGCAGTGAGACTGCGGGGGATAAGCTTCGTAGTCGAAAGGGAAACAGCCCAGACCACCAACTAAGGTCCCTAAGCGCTTGCTAAGTGGGAAAGGATGTGGAGTTGCATAGACAACCAGGATGTTGGCTTAGAAGCAGCCACCATTAAAAGAGTGCGTAATAGCTCACTGGTCAAGTGATTCCGCGCCGACAATATAACGGGGCTCAAGCAAGTCACCGAAGTTGTGGCATTTGTACATTGCTAGGTCGTAAGATCCAGGCGTACAGATGGGTAGGAGAGCGTCGTGTGGCGAGTGAAGCGGCGGGGTGACCCAGCCGTGGACGCCACACGAGTGAGAATTCAGGAATGAGTAGCGAAATGCGGGTGAGAAACCCGCACCCCGAATGACTAAGGGTTCCAGGGCCAGGCTAATCCGCCCTGGGTAAGTCGGGACCTAAGGCGAGGCCGACAGGCGTAGTCGATGGACAACGGGTTGATATTCCCGTACCGGCGAAGAACCGCCCAAACTAATCCAGTAATGCTAAGTTGCTGAAGCTTTTTACTGATGCCTTCGGGCTGAAGTGGAAAGTGGAGCCAACGACCCTATGCTGGTGCGGTTAACGTATTAACAGGTGTGACGCAGGAAGGTAGCCTCCGCGGGGCGATGGTTGTCCCCGTTTAAGGATGTAGGGCGAGAGATAGGCAAATCCGTCTCTCACATAGCCTGAGATCTGATGATGAGTCCGTAAGGACGAAGTGGGTGATCCTATGCTGCCAAGAAAAGCATCGACGTGAGGTTCTAGCTGCCCGTACCCCAAACCGACTCAGGTAGTCAAGTAGAGAATACTAAGGGGATCGAGAGAATCGTGGTTAAGGAACTCGGCAAAATGCCCCCGTAACTTCGGGAGAAGGGGGGCCTGAGGCGTGAAGACATTTACTGTTGGAGCGCTGTATGGCCGCAGAGACCAGTGAGGAGCGACTGTTTATCAAAAACACAGGTCCGTGCGAAGTCGCAAGACGATGTATACGGACTGACGCCTGCCCGGTGCTGGAAGGTTAAGAGGATGGGTTAGCTTCGGCAAAGCTCAGAATTTAAGCCCCAGTAAACGGCGGTGGTAACTATAACCATCCTAAGGTAGCGAAATTCCTTGTCGGGTAAGTTCCGACCTGCACGAATGGCGTAACGACTCCTCAACTGTCTCAACCGCGAACTCGGCGAAATTGCACTATGAGTGAAGATGCTCATTACGCGCAGAAGGACGAAAAGACCCCGTGACCTTTACTATAGCTTGGTATTGGTGTTCGGTGCTGCATGTGTAGGATAGGTGGGAGACTATGAAGCTTGGACGCTAGTTCAGGTGGAGTCATTGTTGAAATACCACTCTTGTAGCCCTGGATATCTAACCGCGAACCGTGATCCGGTTCCGGGACAGTGCCTGGTGGGTAGTTTAACTGGGGCGGTTGCCTCCTAAAAAGTAACGGAGGCGCCCAAAGGTTCCCTCAGCCTGGTTGGTAATCAGGTGTCGAGTGTAAGTGCACAAGGGAGCTTGACTGTGAGACTGACAAGTCGAGCAGGGACGAAAGTCGGGACTAGTGATCCGGCAGTGGCTTGTGGAAGCGCTGTCGCTCAACGGATAAAAGGTACCTCGGGGATAACAGGCTGATCTTGCCCAAGAGTCCATATCGACGGCATGGTTTGGCACCTCGATGTCGGCTCGTCGCATCCTGGGGCTGTAGTTGGTCCCAAGGGTTGGGCTGTTCGCCCATTAAAGCGGCACGCGAGCTGGGTTCAGAACGTCGTGAGACAGTTCGGTCTCTATCCTCTGCGCGCGCAGGAAATTTGAGAAGACCTGACCCTAGTACGAGAGGACCGGGTTGGACAAACCTCTGGTGTGTCAGTTGTACTGCCAAGTGCACCGCTGATTAGCTACGTTTGGGAGAGATAACCGCTGAAAGCATCTAAGCGGGAAGCTTGCTTCAAGATGAGATTTCCATGACTTTATGTCGAGAGGGCCGCAGCTAGATTACTGCGTTGATAGGCGGGATGTGGAAGTGCTGAAAGGCATGGAGCTGACCCGTACTAATAGCCCGATAACTTGATACAACTTCAAATTTGTGCTTGCGTCCACTGTGTGGTTCTCGAGGTATGGTCGAGAACCGATTAAAGCTTAAGCTTTTTCGATTCACATAACTCAATAGTGTTTCGGCGGCCATAGCGAGAGGGAAACGCCCGGTTACATTCCGAACCCGGAAGCTAAGACTCTCAGCGCCGATGGTACTGCAGGGGGGACCCTGTGGGAGAGTAGGACACCGCCGGACTTACTTTAGAAATGGCCACTCCTTATGGGGTGGCCTTTTCTATTTAAGCATTTTGCTTATAAGGAGCGATCTTGGAACAACGAGGCAAAAGACCAAAGCCCCACGAAGAGGGCCCGATTGGTCGTGGAGAGCGCACCGATAAGGAGCGCCCCGAGTGGCAAACTCGAGTTCAGCGAGTCAAAACTGAGGAGAAGTCGCCGCTGGTACCCTCTGAGATCACTCCAGAGGACTTAGATTTTTCAGTTCGCGTCCAACTGAAGACCCTAACCGCTGAAAATGCGGAGATGGTTGCGCGTCACCTAGCAATGGTGTCGTTACTGATTGAGGACGACCCACAACTTGCACATAAGCACGCCCTTGCCGCCTCCAGGAGAGCAGGTCGGTTGGCAATTGTGCACGAGACCCTGGGCATTACGGCCTATGCAAGTGGTGAGTTTGCCCTTGCAATCAGGGAGCTGCTGACTCACAGAAGACTTTCCGGATCCAACGATCAGCTGCCGCTAATCGTTGATTCCGAGCGTGGCTTGGGTCGACCAGAGCGCGCACTAGAAGCCGTGGTTGGTATTGACCGATCAAAGTTGACCACTGGCGTCAGGATCAACCTGGCTATTGCCCTTTCAGGAGCCCGGCTCGATTTGGGCCAGGCGGATCTAGCTCTGCAGGAGCTAGAGATTCCAGAACTGAATCCAAAGCGGGTTTTTGAACAGTCACCGCTACTTTTCCGCAGTTATGCCGAGTGCCTGCGTGAGCTTGAGCGCGATGGCGACCAATGGGACCAGCTTGCCGATCGTGCCGAGAAGGCCATGGCTGAGCACGGCGAAGAAGTATTTGAGCTGTTTGAGGAAATCAAGATTCCTACTAGCGAGGAGTTTGAGAAGAAACCAAGGTCGGATAACCCCTACAGCAAGCCTGACCGAAAATTTGATCGTGGCGACCGGAAGACTGACCGACCTGAGCGCAAGTACCCGCCTCGGGACAGCGCTAGGCCAGATCGAGGCGAGCGCCCGGACCGTGGCGAGCGCCCAGACCGAGGCTCACGCCCGGAACGCAGCGATCGACCAAACCGCAGCGAGAGGCCGGAGCGCTCTGAGAGACCAGATCGCGGAGCAAGGCCAGATCGTAGCGAACAACCTCGGGGCGAAAGACCGGACCGTTCAGGCCGCCCAGATCGTAGTTCCAGGCCTGAACGCAGTTCTGGGCCTTCGCGAACAGGGCGACCTGATCGTGGACCAAGACCAGAAAACAAGGGGAGAGGCCCTCGAGGTGCTGGTAAGTAGTTTCGACTCGGTCCTGCTTGACCTTGATGGAGTGGTTTATCAGGGCGAACTTGCTGTTACTAATGCGGTTGAATCGGTCAACAAGCTTCAGGGCTTGGATATCAAGGTCGGCTACATCACCAATAATTCATCACGCAGGGCTGAGACCATTGCTGAGCAACTGACTTCCTTAGGGATAGCGACAACCCCAAACCAAGTCGTTGGCTCTGCCAGGGCAGGCGCAAAATTGTTGGCCGAAAAGATTCCGGCCGGACAATCAGTTTTAGTTGTAGGCGGAGATGGTCTTCGGCATGAGGTCTCAGAGTCTGGTTTCAAGGTTGTCGATAAAGCTTCAGATTCGCCAGCCGCAGTTATCCAAGGCTTTAGCAAGGATGTCTCCTGGAGGGAGCTAGCAGAAGCCAGCTTTGCAATTCAAAACGGGGCCATCTGGGTAGCCACGAACCAGGATTGGACGATTCCGGTTGAGCAGGGAATTGCTCCAGGAAACGGGACTCTGGTAGGGGCCGTTCATACCGCTGTCGGAATACTTCCTGATTTTGCAGGCAAGCCGTTCCGTCCAATTTTCGATCAGGCGCTCTCTCAGCTGCAGATTCAAAACCCGATTATGGTTGGCGATCGCCTTGATACGGACATCCGGGGGGCAAGGCAGGCGGGCATGAAATCGGCAGTCGTACTAACTGGAATCGCGACGCGGAAAGAGCTACTGGCGGCAAAGCCTGAGGATCGACCTGACTACATTCTTGAAGATTTATCTGGGCTACTAGTGGACTACGTCGAGCCGAAATCCACCAAGCACGGCGTGAAGGTTGGCCAAGCCAACATCGAATTGCTGGCTGACAAATTAGTTGTTATTTCCGGAGACCCGCGTTCCCTGGATGCACTGAAGGCCGCCTGCCATCTAATCTGGAACTGTGGAAAGCCGATTTACGCCCTTGATGTCCCGCAAAGCCTCTACAGCTAGGAATGAAATTGTCCATTGAAAACCTTTCGGCGAAGCTGGCTGAGATTGAGAAGCTGCCTGTGGCCGAACAGCTGGCACAGCTTGAAGAAATAATCACTGAGCTCGAAACCCAGCTACTGTGAGCGAGCGGCTCGACATTGAGCTGGTAATCCGGGACTTGGCGCGCTCCAGAACCCAGGCCGGAGCGCTGATAGCAGCCGGTAGGGTCACGGTAAATAGCAAGCCGGTCACCAAGGCCTCCCAAAAAATTGAACCTGAAGATTCTGTCGTCGTTTCAGAGGGAATCGATTTTGTTTCTAGAGCAGGACACAAGCTAGCCCATGCTTTAGAGGTTTTTGAAATTTCCCCGGCTGGAATCTGTCTTGATGCGGGTGCTTCCACTGGTGGGTTCACTCAAGTTTTGCTTGAAAATGGCGCAGAGAAAGTGATCGCAGTTGACGTCGGTCATAATCAGTTGGTTGATGAGCTGAAAAGCGATCCTCGTGTAACGAGCCTGGAGGGCCAGAACCTTCGCAATTTCACCCTTGAGCAGTTGTTAGAACACACATCAGGCGAGCCAGTCAACTTGGTTGTGGTGGACCTGAGCTTTATTTCCTTAACTTTGGTCTGCGAGAAATTGGCCGAGCTTGCAGCCGGGGCGCCTCAGATCTGGCTCATTAAGCCCCAATTTGAAGTGGGCAAGCATTCGTTGAGTGCCACCGGAGTAGTCTCGAGCCGCACCGAGCGCAGGCGTGCCATAGAGCAGGTGCTAGATGGCGCCAGAGCGGCAAACCTGCACTGCCAACAAATCACAGAATCTCCCATTAAGGGAACCAACGGCAATACTGAGTATCTGGCTTTATTCGGTTCTCAGCGGATCGAGTATTCCAAGGAGACTGAGATTATCGAGGCACTGTTTGCCAAGGCTGACTAAGGATTTTCTTTGGCCCTCGGGCTGTTAGAAGTTATCAGCACCGTGTCTTGGTAGTCACTAGTCTTTAATTCTTGGAAAGGTGGGCGAATGACGAGAAACACCCTTGTGGTCTCCTCGGCAGAAACGCGCGCCGACGTCTCCACCACCCTAGAGATTTGCCAGAAGCTGGAAGCTCTCGGCATGACCTGTCTTTTTGCTGAGGAGGACATCAATCGCCTTAGTCTGGCCAGCGATTCTTCGATAGACCCCGCAAAGCTGTTTTCATCCCAACCACTTGAGTTGGTCTTCGTGCTTGGGGGTGACGGGAGCATTCTCAGGGCTGCCGAGCTTTCAAGGCAGCAGGATGCTCCATTGCTCGGCATCAACCTGGGTCACATTGGTTTTATGGCAGAGGCCGAAATGGACGATCTGGACTCTGCTCTCAAAGCGCTTTCCGAAAAGGACTACAAGGTTGGGCATCGAGTAGCACTCGAGGTTCAGGTTTTTCAGGACGGCAAGCTGGTTTTTGAAAGCTGGGCCCTAAACGAAGTCTCTGTCGAAAAAAGCGCCAGAGAGCGGATGCTCGAAGTTGTGCTGGAGGTGGATTCAAGGCCGGTATCTTCGTTTGGTTGCGATGGCGTTCTAGTGAGCACTCCGACTGGATCCACTGCTTACGCATTTAGCGTTGGTGGTCCGGTTATTTGGCCAGACGTTCAGGCAATGATGATGGTGCCGATTTCGGCTCACGCTCTGTTTGCAAGACCGCTTGTGGTTGCTCCTGATTCAGAACTGGCGATTGAAGTGCTTAGGCGCTCGCCAGGAGCGGGCGTGATGTGGTGCGATGGCCGCAGGGCGATTGACCTAGGTCCGGGTTCAAGAATCGAAGTCAGAAAAAGTGACAAAGCGGTGCCCATGGTCATTCTCAGCGATGCCCCATTTAGTGATCGTTTGGTCAGAAAGTTTGCCCTTCCAGTCACCGGCTGGCGAGGTCCGGAGGGGGCGGCTTGATCTCTTCCATCGGAATCAGAAACATCGGCGTCATCAGCTCTGCCAACCTAGAGTTGGGTCCAGGTTTTACGGCCCTGACTGGAGAAACTGGCGCCGGAAAAACCATGGTTCTAACGGCCCTGGGTCTGCTGCTTGGAAACAGAGCAGACTCGTCCACGGTGCGCACCGGCACCCAGCAGTCCCTGGTTGAAGGTCGTCTGGAAAGCTCCAATGAGGAGCTTTTGGAAAGACTGCAAGGACTTGGCGCAGACACTTCTGAAGCAGAGATCCTGATCAATCGCACGGTAACTTCCGACGGAAGGTCGCGGGCCGCCATCGGCGGCGCGTCTGTTCCTATTTCGGTCCTTCAGGAAATCTCCTCAGACCTAGTAACGATTCACGGGCAAAGCGACCAAATCAGACTGCGGTCTGTTAGCAAGCAGCGACAGGCACTGGATCTGTTCGGTGGCGCTGAGCTGGAATCCGCGAAGTCCGATTATCAATCAGGTTTTAGGCAATACCAGGAGCTTCAGTCCAGACTCGAGCGAATGCGCTCCTCCTCGGAGTCCGATCGCTTGAAAATTGAGTCGCTCAAGCTAAAAATTTCAGACATTGAGGGATTATCAGCCGACCCTGGCGAGCTGAGAGAAATCGACGAACAGATCCACAGGCTTTCTAACGTGGAGTCGCTGCGCTTTGCTGCAACCGCCGCTCACGATGTTTTGAGCAGTGAAGAGGGCAACGACGCGGTCCAATTGCTAGGAGCAGCTCACAAGGCGCTGGGCAATTCTGCTGATCCGACTCTGCTCGCTCTTGCTGGGGAGCTAACAGAACTGGCAGCAACTGCAAGTGATATTTCCAGCCAGTTGGCGAGTTACCTAGCTGATTTGGATGCCGACCCGAAGGCGCTCGACGAGCTCTTGGGCAGGAAAGCGGAGCTAGTTGCACTCGAACGTCGATATGGCACTGAGCTTGATGAGCTGTTGGCTAGCCTTCCTGGCCTACACAGTGAACTTTTGGACCTGGATTCCTCGGATGAGCAGATTGAGAAGCTTGAGATGCAGTTCGCAGCCCTCACTGGCCAATTGGGGCAGCTGGCAAGTCAGCTCACGGCCAAAAGGCAGGCGGCAGGCGCAATGCTTTCTGAACGGGTCGGGCAGGAACTTACTCAGCTGGCTATGCCCGGGGCAAAGCTGGTGGTAGAGGTTTCCGAGAGCGCTGAATTCGACAATCACGGAAAAGACAAAATTGAATTTCTGTTGGCTGCTCACTCCGGCATTGAGGCAAGACCTCTGAGCAAGGGTGCCTCAGGAGGAGAGCTCTCCAGAATCATGCTGGCCATCGAGCTTGTGCTGGTTTCAGGCACTCAGCTGCCAACAATGGTCTTTGATGAGGTTGATGCGGGTGTTGGCGGGCAAGCTGCGGTTGAGCTTGGCAGGCGCCTCAAGAAGCTCTCCGAATCCACCCAGGTTATTGTGGTCACCCACCTGCCTCAAGTGGCAGCTTTTGCGGACCACCAAATCCGAGTCTCCAAAGATATCACCGGCCAAATTACCGAGTCGTCGGTGGAGGTCTTGAGTGACAGTGAGCGGCAAATAGAGCTGGCGAGAATGCTTTCCGGTACCCCAGATTCAACGGTTGCTCTCGAGCACGCAAAAGAATTACTGAATTCCGCAAAATAATCTAGTTGTCTTGACCTCCAGGGGTCGTTTCAGATGATAGATTGAAGTTCCATGGTGAAACCCTCTGGAACCCCCCGACACATATTCGTAACTGGTGGGGTCGCATCCTCTCTAGGCAAAGGCTTGACTGCCGCCTCCCTCGGTAATCTGCTTCGCGCAAGAGGCGTTTCAGTTGTGATGCAGAAGCTCGATCCCTACCTAAACGTTGATCCAGGGACCATGAATCCTTTCCAGCACGGTGAAGTGTTCGTGACTGATGATGGCGCCGAGACTGACCTGGACATTGGTCACTACGAACGATTTTTAGATATCAACCTAGACAGCGCCGCCAATGTGACCACTGGTCAGGCTTACTCGACCGTAATCGCCAAGGAGCGTCGCGGAGAATACTTGGGGGATACCGTCCAGGTAATTCCTCACATCACCGACGAGCTAAAGCGTCGCATGAGGTTGCAGGCCACCAAAGAGCCAATTCCTGATGTGATCATCACGGAAATCGGTGGCACGGTTGGAGACATCGAATCCCAGCCTTTTATGGAGGCAGCACGTCAAGTCAAGCAGGACGTGGGAAGAGACAACGTGTTCTTCGTGCATGTAACGCTGGTGCCGTTCCTAAAGCCTTCTGGCGAACTAAAGACCAAGCCAACTCAGCACTCGGTAGCAATGCTGCGGTCGCTTGGAATTCAACCAGACGCGATCGTGTGTAGATCTGACCGAGAGCTGCCAGATTCCATCAAGAGCAAGATCTCTCAAATGTGTGACGTGGATAGGGCGGCTGTAGTCACTGCGGCAGATGCGTCGTCGATCTATGACATCCCTCAGGTTTTGCACGATGAGGGGCTTGACAGCTACATCATCGATGCCCTGCGACTTGAGGTCAACGATGTCGACTGGACTAATTGGTCTCCGGTGTTGGAGGCTGTCCACAGTCCCAAGCATGAGGTGAACATCGGGCTGGTCGGTAAGTACATTGACCTTCCTGATGCCTATCTGTCTGTAACCGAGGCAATTCGAGCCGGCGGCTTTGCCGAGCACGCCAAGGTCAACATCCACTGGATTCGATCCGACGACTGCGAAACCAGTCAGGGTGCGATGGATCAGCTTTCTGACATGGACGCCATTTGTGTTCCCGGTGGCTTCGGCATCCGTGGCATCGAAGGAAAACTCGGAGCGCTGAAGTTTGCGAGAGAAAACCAGATTCCAACACTGGGACTTTGCCTAGGACTGCAGTGCATGGTGATTGAATACGCCCGCAATGTTGCCGGAATTACCGATGCAACGTCAAGTGAGTTCGACCCACAGGGAGCAAACCCTGTGATCGCCACCATGGCTGAGCAGATTGACAAGCTGGCTGCTTCGGACCTTGGTGGAACCATGCGTCTTGGAACCTATGAGGCGAAACTTTTGCCTGGTTCGGTAGTGGCTGAAACCTACGGTGCAACGACCGCAAGTGAGCGCCACCGCCACCGCTACGAAGTAAACAACAGCTATCGCGAAGAAATCGCGGGAGCTGGACTGGTGTTCTCAGGAACCAGTCCTGATGGTGAGCTTGTCGAATATGTGGAACTGCCGAAATCTGTCCACCCCTACTACGTTGCCACCCAGGCTCACCCGGAATTTAAGTCCAGACCAACCAGGCCAAACCCAATGTTCCACGGGTTGATTAAGGCTGCACTTGAAAGACAGAAGCAGCAGCGGCTCTTTGACGAAAACTAGATAGATGCTGCCGCTAGCTAACTACCTGCGGCACCTCAGTGTTGAGCGGGGGCTCAGTAAAAACACGCTGAGTGC
>Ga0208544_10000448_pt1 | contig 32609 bp, 51 predicted proteins | sample DEB08_DNA_9_FD_184526 | JGI IMG/M metagenome (GOLD analysis project Ga0208544, IMG submission 184526) | Aqueous microbial communities from the Delaware River and Bay under freshwater to marine salinity gradient to study organic matter... | ecosystem: Environmental > Aquatic > Marine > Coastal ... | reverse complement strand
TATTGCGGTTTCCACTGGCGACGATATTACGTTCGCGGATAGCAGCAAAGCCATCTTCGGCGCTGGGTCTGACCTACAGATTTACCATGATGGGGCGCATAGTTACATTCAAGATGCTGGCTTGGGTGAACTTAGAATAAAAACTAATGGAACTATAATCCAGTTTTTAGATAATAGTAACAACTACTTGATAAGAGCAACTGTCGGTGCAGACGTTGGGCTATACCACAACACAGCACAAAAACTCGCCACCACCAGCACAGGTGTAGACATCACGGGTACTTTGACCAGCGATGGGCTGACTGTTAAAAATCCAAGCATATCTGGTGAGCAAGTTATATTTAAAATTGAAAATGCTGCTAATACAGGAACGATTGGGCAGATTACTTATAACCAGACTGATGACACCATGGCTATAAGTAACGAAAGCACTGGAATTTTACGTTTTGATACTACAGCAGTAGAACGCATGCGCATCGACAGCTCAGGTAATGTTGGCATTGGGCATGTTCCATCTGGTAATTTAACTGCTGGTTATGTTTTAAGATTAGACGGTGGTTCTCAAACATATATAGCCCTTAACAATGACACACACACAACACAAGTAACAGGTGGTTTTGTCATAGGAAGTGACGCAACTGCTGCAAGGATTACACAGCGTGAAAACCAACCATTGATCTTTGACACTAACGACACAGAACGCATGCGCATCGACAGCAGCGGTAACGTAGGCATTGGGGTAAGTTCTGTATCTGGCGTTAAAATGGATGTCTTGGCTACGGCTTCAGACAACTTGGTAGCCAGATTTGAGAACAGCCACGCCACTGGTTCTTACGGTATTTCTGTAAAGGCGGGTGATGATAGTGGAAACTATGCTGCTGATTTTGCCAACAAGTCTGGCACATCTCTTATGCGTATCCGTGGTGACGGTAACGTAGGCATTGGGACAGATTCGCCTCAAAGAGCTTTATCCATTGGCACACATGGTAGCTCATCATCAGCAGAAATAGCATTTGGTACAACAACTACAGGTAATGCCTCACTATTATTTGGCGATGGAACTACTGGAACTGCTTTATACGATGGATACATCCAGTACCAACATAATGGCGGTAATATGTTATTTGCTACTGGTGGTGGCTCAGAACGCATGCGCATCGACAGCAGCGGTAATGTTGGGATTGGGACAGATTCGCCTAGTGCAAAGTTGTCCGTAACAGGTCTTGCGATGAATAGTGCTTCAAGTGGCGTTGAATTGGAGGGCAGTTGGCCTTGGTTAAAGTTTAAGGATACAGAGGCAAACCAAGACAGTTGGCTACAATACGTTGATGCAAGTAGTTTTATTATAAAGCAAATTGACTATGATGATCGCAACTCTGCTCCAAGCACTGTTGGCTCAGAACGTATGCGCATCGACAGCAGCGGTAACTTGCTGGTGGGGACGACGACAACTCCAGCCCTTGCAGGTTTAGCAGTTGGTTCAACATCAACAGGCAAAAACGTTTCTATTTTTTCGTCTTCTAACGGCAACAATGGCATAGTCGCAATTTATCAATCAAACGGCACACAAGAAGGACAAATTTACGCTGGGTCAGGCGATGTAAACCTTTTTGGAACATCAGTCGTAAAGGTCGTGGCTGCTACTGGTGGCGTAAAATTAACGAGCGGAGCAACTTCTTGGGTTGCTATTTCAGACGAGCGACTGAAAGACGTCATTGAGCCAATTACCAATGCGGCTCAAAAAGTTTCTACCCTTCGTGCTGTCATTGGTAGATATAAGACAGATACAGAAGAAACTCGTCGTTCGTTTTTGATTGCACAAGACGTTCAAGCGGTCTTGCCAGAAGCAGTTGATGCTACGAACGAAAACGAATTAGGTATTAGGTACACGGAAACAATTCCTTTGTTAGTAGCCGCCATCCAAGAACAACAGGCCACTATTCAAACATTAACCGCCCGTATATCGGCATTAGAATCTTAACAGGAGACACCATAATGGCTATTACTTACACTTGGACTATTCCAACATTGGAACACGAAATCGCTGACGGTGGTGTTTACATTGCTCATTGGCGCTGCTCAGGCGTTGATGAAGATGGCAACTCAGCAAGCTCATATGGCACCTGTGGCTTAACCTACGATGCTTCTGCTGCTGATTTCACACCGTATGACGATATTACTGAGGCTCAAGCTCAAGGCTGGGTCTGGGGTCATGTATCCCAAGAGGATACAGAAGCTGCTATTGCTTCTAAGATTGATGCAATAGTTAATCCAACGTCTGCAAGCGGGGTTCCGTGGGCAGCATAACATAGAAAGGAGATCAACATGGCTGAAGAACAAAAGGTCATTACGATTGACGAAGTAGAATACACTGAAGATCAACTAAGCGATGTTGCAAAGCACTGCATAAATCAGATCAATTCTCTTGATGGAAAGATCCGAGGCTTTGAGCTTAACATAGAGCAGATGCAAGTTGGTCGTGCTGGATACATGGAAAAGTTGAAAGCTGAAATAAAGGAAGAAGAGTAATGGATAAACGCACTGTATCATCTGCTCACACGCGCATTGATGGATTGGAGAAGGAAATCGTGGCTATTAAAACCGAGATGGATATTCAATTCAAAGACTTGTTTAACCGCGTAAAGCGTTTGGAGGCGATTGTTATTGGTGCGTCTGCCTTCATCATAGCTCTGCTTCTTCGCATAAATATGATGGGCTAATGCTCTGCTCGCTCACCAACATACTGGTGGGCGTGGCAACCTACGGATATTTATATACTGCTTGTATATACCGATGCCCCTCTGGGATCTGGCATCATTATCCCTATACCATCCGCGTTCCTTATAATTCTCCATGCTTGTCTTACATTAAGATAGGTAAAGACACATGATCGATCCTATTACAGCCATTGCCGGTGCTACACAGGCGTATAACCTTGTACGCAAAATGGTTTATGCGGGTCAGGAATTAGAGAATGTAGCTGGCGCTCTTGGCAAGTGGTATGGCTTTGCGGCTGATCTGGGCAGAGCGGAGCAGCAGCGCAAGAACCCGCCAATATTTACTAAGCTGTTTTCATCTGGGTCTGTAGAGCAAGAGGCTTTGCAGATTATTATTCACCAGAAGAAGCTGGCCGAGCAAGAGAAAGACTTGCAGCAAATGCTGAACAATAGATTTGGCTATGGCACCTGGCGAGAAATGGTGGAGCTTCGTCGCAAGATTAAGAAAGAGCGCGAGGATACATTATACCGCCAGCAAGAGAGACGTGCTGCATTCTTTGAAACTGTATTGGTTGTGCTGCTTTTGTTAATGCTTGTTGCGATTATTGGCGGCGGCACATGGTTGACAGGCTTAGGCGCTGGGTGGTGGTAAATGTCTGACGGTGTAAGCGGAATAGGATCTGCACCGTTTAACGTAGGGTCTGATATTCACCAGCAAACCAGGGCGCGTGAGAGGATAGAAACGCACTTGGTAGAGCAGAGAGTGGAGAAAGCACACAGAGCTAACCACACACACTTAGAAGCTCTTAGAGAGCAGAAGTTGGATTTAGGAAAGGCTTATGATATGTTTGGTGCTAAGACCACTGCTGATAGACCACAAGGAACGAACATCAACATAGAGGTTTAACATGGAAAAGATACTTGCCTGGAAGATCATGCCGCGTCTGATGATGCTGGTAATGACTGTAATGTATATTCGCTGCATTGAGTGGGCGCTGACACAACCTGATCTTAGTACACAGCAGAGTGCGCTTGTTAGTGTTGTTGCTGGTGCAATGACCGGTGCATTCGCGGTATGGTTGGGATCGGAGAAATGATTGATAAACTAATAGCGCCGGTCACTGGCCTCTTAGACAAGTTCATTCCTGATGCTGACGAGAAAGCAAAGCTCGCGCACGAGATTGCCACAATGTCGGATCGACACGCGCAAGAGCTGGCCCTCGCTCAAATATCGGTCAACCAGGCAGAGGCAGCAAGTGGAAGCACTTTTAAAGGTGGCTGGCGTCCTTTCATTGGTTGGGTCTGTGGGCTTGCTTTTGGTTGGCATTTTATTGGTCAGCCTGTTGCCTTATTTGTTGTAGCTTTGACGGGTACACAGATCCCGCCGTTGCCAGAGTTTGACATGGGAACATTGCTCACTGTTCTTGGCGGCATGTTAGGAATTGGCGGCCTTAGGACATATGAAAAACAGAAAGGCTTAACAAAATGAGAGAGATTAACGAGATCATAATTCATTGCACTGCAACAAATCCAAGCTGGTATGCTGATCGATCTGCTGATGATGTAGTCACAGAGATTAGGCGCTGGCATGTGGAAGAGCGCAACTGGTCTGACATTGGCTACCATGCAATCATTCACCGTGATGGATCTGTTGGCTATGGTAGGCCCGTAGAGCGCTCAGGGGCGCACTGTAGGGGCCGGAACAAGTCATCCATAGGGGTTAGCCTGGTTGGTGGTCGTGGCGGTTGTGCTGACGATGCTTTCTTAGATAACTTTACACCAGAGCAAGAAGAAGCTTTGCGTGAATTGATTGTCGAATACAGCAGCAAGTTTCCCAGCATCAAAGAAATATCTGGACATAATTCCTATGCTAGAAAAGCTTGCCCTTGCTTTGCTGTAAAAGATTGGTCATAAATATTTTCGGGGCTGGCTTAGGCTGGCCTCACGATCTTATCAGAATGCCGCGATAAGGTATCCAGAGTTTTCCTGCGGCTGTATCCCTTAAAGTTCATGCGTTTGCATATGGTTTCACGATCTACACCTTTATTTGCCAGAGCAATAATTTCTTTTGTTTCTGGCTTGGCGTCTTTGCCGCCCGAATTGTAATCAACAGCCATGTTTTGTTTTAGAGATTGGCTTTGACCATCACGCAGTTGGGTTCTTTTTCTGATTGCCTTTGCATCTTCTAGCATGGCCTCTCGCATTTGATCCTCAGTCATCATAATTCTCCGGTCTTTGCATGGGTCTAATGTTTGGAATGGGGAGCTGATACTCTGGAGCGCCCCCCATTTGTACGCACTGAGGCTCGAAGATCCTTTCCAGGTCATAATGCTCAACAAACTCCTCACAAACACTCAGCGATGAGAATATTGCAAACGCCATAAATGCGGGTTCAGTCATTGTTTTTCTCCAGTCCTTTCTTTAATAGCTCTGCCAGCTTTACAATCTCTTCTGCTCGCTGCGAGATTGTGTGCCGCTTTGGTTCACGCTTGCTGTCCATCGCAACTATCGATGCTGCTCTGATTATCGATGACGCTATCTTCTGTAGCTCTTTTGACATCTGATCTTCTTCCTTGTTTTATGGTTATCCAGTAAATACCGTTCCGCTTTATAAAATTATTCAGATTAGTAAGTGTTGTGTCCAGAAGTTCTGCTGCTTCTGTCTGACTATAGCGAGATTGTGCCAATGATTTCACCAGCTCAATCCTTTCTTGCTTGTGACGCTTGGTCATTTCTATCCAGGTTTCCACTACTGCTCACCGTTCTGTGCGCCAAGGCTTCGTAGATTTTTCAGATAGGCTTTGTCGATCTGCTCACGCAGCGGCTCACCCAATGCCTCGATGCCTTCCGCGTTTTGTTCCTTTAGCTCACGCAGAAACGTCATGCGCTTGCGTGGCTCTACCGGATTGCCCTCTTTGTCTTTGTCCGTGTTTGTGTAGACTGCAAACATTTTTACCAGACGCATAGCAAACTCTGACTGGTCCAGCTCGGCTAGTGTTTTGCCAAGATGCGTTCGTAGATTGAGCAAGCCAGGCTCGGGTTCTGGCTCCGGTTCTGGATCAAGCGGGTGAACGCTTATGTTTGGTTTCTTGCGCTGCTCTATGGCTTTCTCCTTGCGCTGTACTGCTGCGATCTCGTTGGCGCTGGCATAGCTGCCGCCATGCAAGCCAAGTGATGCCAGGGCGCGACCGATTGCGCTTGTCTCTGCGTTCTCTAGTGCGCTTGTCTTGTTGACGTTGCCTTGCCCTCGGATCTCTTCAGCAAGCCCTGAGCCTACGGTAAGCCCTTCTTTGCTTAGAATGGTTGCCTTGACCACTACGCGCTTGCCATCGTCCACCAAGATTGAGGTATCAATGCCAAGCTCTGTTCCGAATGCCTGTCTGAATGCTTCGACGCGCACAAATACCTCTGTGTATTTCTTGCCGCCGCGCTGCGTTACGCCGTGTGTTTTGTTCAGGTCATTGACCTGTTTCATTGCGTCAATAAGTTTACTCATTTTATTACTCCAAGAAATCAGCGTTAATGGCGTAAAGCACTGCCATGCTCATGTTTTTAACTTCTTGATTGAAGCTCTTGCTTAGTCGTATTGTTTTTGTTGGTTTGTCCACATTTACAAAGCTATAAACACTTCTTGCAAACCAATCGTTTTCAAATGATCTACCGTTAATTTTTAATTGTTTTGCGGGGTCTGTAAGTTGAATATAAAGCTGTGAAAAGATAACAGGCCAATCGTTTATTGATCCACCGTTTAACTGGTTTAAAACCTCAAACGCTCTTTCCTTGGTGATTGCTCCCGATAAGATCGAAATAGCTAAAGCAGCTTTAAAACAGGTATGTTTCCAAACTTTGCCCCTTAATTTAAGGCTACACGCTTGCGCCAATATTTCACCCACTGGGCTTTCAATAAACACCTTGAGGTCTTGTGGCTTTGGTTTTTTCAAACCCGCACACCGCAGGAGATAGTTAATTGGCAATATTTGCTTGCTGTCAATTTTAAGAATATCTGAAGCGCTCCTTGATGCGCCTTGATCTAAGATTTCAAAAACGCTGTCAAAGTCTTTATCTTCAATTACTACGACATCAGCAGTACAGCTTATCCCCGTTTCGATAATGGCCCATATTCTGTGCTGACCGTTTACCAATATTCCACTTTTGGTCAAAACTATTGCCTCTGGGCTTTTGCCCCAGCGATTGAGGCGCATTTGCCTGGCGTAATCCTGGGCAATGTGCATTCTAAACTTTCTGTTGTTAGGGTTGTTTTGTGAAATTTCCTTAGCAACGCTTGGAGTAATTATAGACAAGCTCTCGTCTAAGGTTCTTGCGGTGTTTATGTTAAAAACTTTAGTCATCTTTTCCTCACTTTATTCTAATTGTTATAGATGGGTTTCCTGGGTTGATCGAGCATCCTGGCACTGTCTCGCCCTGCTCCATCTGCTTCTTAATTGCGGCAACGTCTGGCCGCGTTGTTACCTTCATCATTTGTGAAGGAACCTCTGCCTCGTCCTCGATCCTGACGGACCAGCGTGGCTTTGTTCTGCTCACTGTCGCAAGCTCATGCTGGATCTTGGTTTCGCCCATAGCATCGAGCAGCTGCCCGATTGTCTGAGAGATTGCGTCTTGCTTTGCGCTCAGTCGTTTTGCTCTAGCGGTGTAGGTTGCGGCCAGCTCTTTTGCTGCGCCTTCGTAGATTGAGCATTCGGTGCGCTCTTGAATGAGCTTGCCCAGAATGTCCATTGCGTCTGTCTCACCGTCCAGCGTGTCAAGAAACGTGTCTTGATCGTCGCCGGTCATCTCGCGGATTTGGTCTGACATGCGTTGGATCTCTTCAAATTTTACAAACACTTTTTGCCCTCCTCGGTAATGCGCCAAACAATCTCGCTGTTGCCCATTGCATTTTTGCGGGTTGTTTCTGTGTCCTCGATCAACCGCATTTCTTGCAGTTCACTAAGGCGCGGTCTTATGCTAAGAATAGACAGCCTGGCCGCATGCGCTATCTGCTCTCCTGTTCCTCCTCCAACAAGAGAAGCAAGCGCTTGCAAAGTTTGAAGTCTTCTTCCCTTGACTGTCTGGGCCACCTTATGCGCTGCCGCGCGTTCTGTTCCCTTTGGGTCGCGGTGGTGCATTTTTTTTATATCAACTGTGCCAATCATTCTTTGCCCTCCTTGCTTGGCATGATGACAACGGCTCGCAAGCCGGTGCCGTTACACTTCCAGCAATCCTCAGCGATCGTAACGCCTCTGCTGTGGTCGTGTTCGTTGGTGTATCCGTTGCCCTTGCATGATCTGCAAAAATCGTTTTCGTCGAATATATAAGTCACTGGAATACACCGACAAAGAACAGGCCAAGAAAGAGAATGCCGAACAGTGACAGCGCTCCAATGATGTCGCCCCAGATGCCAAGGCTGTCTTCCATGTCGCGCAGCATGGTGCGCAGTTTGTCTAGGTTTCTCATTGCTTCTGTTCTTTCTTTCTTTGCATGGCATTTACGCCGAGGTTATAGATCAGCTCTTCGCGCAGAATTGACATCTTCTCGACTGCAAACTTTCCGAGCTTATCGTTGCTCATGTTGTTTTTCTCGCTCTCTATTTCTGCAAGTCTCTCAATGATGTAGTGCATGCAAACTGTGTCAGACATTATGATTGCTCCTTGATGTAGCAGCCCTTGACCTCGCTATCGTCTAGGGCGCATGTGAAGTTATTTGATGTAAAGGTTGCTACGATCATTGGGCCTCTTGGCGTTTCTTTCCAGTGAACGCGGTAGCCATCGTTTGCCCATCTGACATCCTGGCCAGAGGCAAGTGATTGCGTTAGCTCTCTTAGTGTCATCATGCTGCGTCCTGCATTGCTTGTGCGCCGTTTATATATGCGCCGATTGCGTAATACGTTTCACGAGCTGTTCCGCGTGCTGTCAGGTCATGCTCACCGCCGCTCTCATTGCAGATGCGGCTCAAGCGGTAGCCACCATAAGCACAGTCAAGAACAAACGTGCCAGGGTTGGCGCTGTACTGACCATCAAGGCCCCTTGTCCAGGCCTCGGTGCGCTGTCCAAATAATTCATTGAGAAGTTTGACTCTGTACTCAAGCTGGCTTTTTGTGATGCGGTTTGTCATTGTAGTAATCTCCTTCGATGGTGGTGGGGGCTGTTGCCCCCGTTGATATTGATTATGCTCCGACTGCATATGACATCATGTCTTGGTATTTGGCGCGAGCGTCCAGCCAATTGAGGCAGTCGCGCTTTGTGGTAAATGTGTTTTCCCATTCGCCATCTGTATCGAATATTCTCCAGTCATATTCTGGGTAATCGTGCAGCTTTTCAATTTTAAATCCGCGATACTCGTAGTGACCGTTTTCTATTTTTTTAACAGTATGTGTCATTTCCGTGTTTCCTCTTGTGTGTTTGTGTAAATGAATGTAATATCACCTCAATACACAGTCAAGATAATTATTCACATTTTGTGGATTTATTTTATAACCTGTTGAAAAGAAAGGAAAACAAATTGAAATATCAGCGCAGAGATGAGCCGTTAAAGCCTCTTGTGGTGCGGTTGCCGGTCGATTTAAAGGAACAATTAGACGTTGCCTCGAAGCATCAAGGGATATCACAAAGCCGCCTAGCGGTGGATCTGATATCGCAAGGATTGAATCAGTCAGTCAGCTTAGAAGCCATGCTAGAGGACATCGAAAAGGAACCGCCGCCATCTGATGATGGCCAGGTGGATCTTGAAGACTGGCTGAGCAGAATATGAACCAGGCAAACATATTCCTGATGGGCCAGCCGATCGGCAAGGGTCGCCCTCGTTTCACCAGGTCGGGCCATGTCTACACGCCAGATAAAACCAAGCGGTACGAGATGCGTCTTGCTGGGGAAGCATCCAACTGGATGGTGCTGCGTCAGCTCGATCCAATCACGGTTCCCTGCAAGGTTTTAATCAGGGCGCAGTTCCAGATTCCAAAGAGCTGGACAAAGGCAAAGAAGCTGCAAGCAGAGCAGCGGGAAATCTTCCCTGGCAAGCCAGACATAGACAACGTGGCAAAGATTGTGCTTGATTCCTTGAGCGGTGTAATTTTCGAGGATGATGCTCAGGTTTATGAGCTGCGAGTGCTGAAGGGCTATGGTGATCCGTGTCTCAGCGTTGCTGTTGCTTGGTAAAGAAAACCCCGCACAATGAAAGAGAAACTTGCGCGGGGTCTGGTTTGTGAGTACACTGAGAATACCAAAACAAGTGCAGGGAAAGTGTATGCGATTCCTGCCCAAATGAAAAGGGTAAAGTATGAGCCATTATATGACTGCATTGGCAATGCAACAGCAGGGTCTAAAGCCAGCAACAAAGATCGTTTTGTACTGGATCGCAGACCATCACAATGAAAGCACCGGCGATTGCTTCCCAAGCATAACTCGCCTGGCAGAGCTTGCCGAGATGTCGCGCCGAGCGGTAGAGGGCCACATAGCCACGCTCGAGCAGCTAAACCTTGTTCATCGCATTGGCAGAATGAGGCCAAACGGCAGCAAAACGTCAAACGTTTACCAGTTAAACCTAATAAAACAAGATGCGCAAAATCTGCGCATGCCTCCCGCAGAATCTGCGCATGCCCATACGCAAAATCTGCGCATCCATAACCTTGGAAATAATAACCTTGGAAATATAACCAGTAATAATACGGCCATTTTTGATGATTTATGGAAGATCTATCCAAAGAAGGTCGGCAAGGGCCAAGCTCGCAAAGCATTCAACGCAGCACTGCGCAAGGTAGACTATGACAAGATCCATGCAGCGCTGATCGATTACGTCAAAGCATCTACCGGCAAGGACAAGAAATATCTGCCGCATCTCTCAACATGGCTAAACGGTGAGCGATGGGATGACGAGCTGCAAGAACAATCTTTGCAAGACATGACCAGCGAGCAGCAAATGCAAGCAATACTCGGAAGCAGCGAGCCTTCAATAAATCAATCGCTCCTGGCAAAGTATGATAGAAAGCTGATCCAATGAAATATCAGGACAGAACACGCACCATCGGCGCATGGCTCCAAGAAGAACTCAAGCGCTACGATGTACCAGCAAACCACACGCCAGAACGAGCAAGGCAAGAAATGGACGCAATGGTTGAAGACATCAACTCCGAAATACCCAGCGATGTCCAGCAATCCAGCCTAGATCATATTCTCAGCAAGATGTCGCAAGACATCCGAAAAAACACCCGCAGCCGATCATGGCCCACAATCTACACGCTCACCAAAGCCGCGCAGAAGTGCAGCGAAACACAAGCAACAGCAATCACAGGGCCAAGACAGCCGCATATCTTCGACAGCGACAGCATCGCAGCCAGCCGCATAAATGCCGGTGAACCAGTAGCAGAAAGCTACATCAACGGATCAGGCGCAACCAGGCTAATCGATAAGAAGCTGATAAAACCAGAGCAACTAGAGCCATACAAAAACTATCTCAAGGAAGGGATGAAGATGTATGCAACGCCAGAGCCGGTGAAGTACACCGAGCACGATCCAGAACCGGAACTGATGGAGAACCCGTACTGATGAGACCAAAGCAGCTCAAAGCCAAAGACCTAAGAGCGTTTGCAGTCGTGCCAATCAGGGCGTTAAAAGATCCACGCATAACGCCGTCAGCATTCAGAGTGCTCGCGGCGTTTTGTTCCTACGCCGATCACATGGGAAGAACATTCGTAAGCCAAACAAGGATAGGACAAGACATAGGGCTGTCACAGTCAGGTGTAAGCTGGCACGTAGTAAGGCTGCGCAAGTTCGGATACATAACGTTCTGTAAGCCGTTCTACAAAGACCAGAAGAGCACCAGCAACCGCATAGTTTACGATCAACAGGTCAAGTTAGAGGAAACCATACGCTCCAGGCTAACGCCTAAACAGCAAATCCAATTAGGTGAAGCTGAGGCAATGCTAAAACAGGAAGGTAACATGCGCCTAACTGGTATTAACACGGCAGTCGAACTGGACCTATCTAAGCTAGTGGATGAATTTCAGTGTTTGACGACAGAGTTTTTCACACGGGCAATAGCTGACGGCTGGGTAATCAAGCCGGAGAAGCTCAGACGCGGCGCAGCAATGCTGGCAAACCAAGCAATAGAGCTGCTGAGCGAGCCGTACAGCGACGAAAGGGCAGCTTGATGACCATACCTAGCCTGATGACATCTAACGGCACTGAGCGAGCAGGATATGCAAAGTCGCATAATACACATTATGTTAAATAAATCTGCACAGCCACCGGCATACGTTTCCAGACTGGCCTGGCAAAACATCGAGGCCCCGTCAGCAGGCAATTGCTCGGATTTGCAGCAATCGACCCCTTGCCCCCCGCCCCCGCCTGCTATGGCTGCATATCCCCACGAAACTATTTTCCAAAAAACCATGAGGTCGTCTAATGCCCCGCAAGTTTAAGTCTGTTGCCAAGGATCGCAAGTCAGGCATTCCTAAGAAGTACGTTAGTGGATCTGGTGATGCGGAAGGTACGCGCAAGGAAATATTGAGAACACGAGCGTTATATCGTATGGGTAAGTTGACTGGTTCTGATATGGACCGGATTTCTAGGGAAAGGTCTAAGCGATGAAGTTACCTGCTAATTATGTTAAGGCTGTTGGTGGTCGGGTGAAGGCTGAGAAGATTTATAAGCGTGGGCTGGGTGCTTATTACAGCTCTGGTTCACGTCCGAAGGTTTCTGCGCATCAGTGGGCGATGGGTAGATTGAAGAGTGCGGCTACTGGCAAGGGTGGTGCACGTAAGGCTGATGCTGATATATTGAAAGGATAGTGCTATGCCTAAAGGAAAAGGAACGTATGGAACGAAGGTTGGTAGACCTCCCAAGCAAAAACCTAGCGGAAAGAAAAAATAATGGCTGAAAATATTTCTGATATAAAGGCGAAGCTTTTGTCTGTTGAGAGGCAGTTTAGCAAGGGCTATGGTGTTTATTCATTGGATCCAGACGAAAAGGGTCAGTATGGCGCATTTTTGCGTAAGTATAACTTAAAGCCGACAATGGAAGCTCTTAATCGTGTTAGCTCGGTCAAAGCATCTTTAAGCAAGGATTCTTCACGGCAAGAAATTCAAGCTGCTCAAGGCTTAATAAAAAAATGGCATGCCCCCTTATCGGAATTAGACAAAATGAAAGAGCGTGATAAAAAAACACTTAAACGTGCTGCGACTAGGCGTATGGGAAGGAAGTGATTACTTGGCACGTTTATCCTGATGGATTACGGGTATGGCGTGATGGTGAGTTAGTTGCTGTAATAGGGCATGATTTGTTTCCCCAGCTTATTGAGCAGTTGGCGAGGGGTTTGCTGGATAAGTCTCGTAGCAATATCACTGATATGCATTCATAGGTATTGTAATATCACTTGTGTAATGTTATCGCTTATCTACAATGTTGGAGAGCGATGTTATGATAAAATCATGTGAGTATGACCAGACTGAGATATTGAGCGGCATTATGCAGCTTTGTGGTATTGAGCGCTTTGACGCTGATATTACCTATGGCAATGGGATGTTTTACAAGCATCTTCCTCAGCCAGAGCTAAAGTTTGATATAGATCCTCAGCTTGATGGGGTTATTGAGGCTAGTAGCGATAGCCTTCCTGTGGATGATGCGTCCTTGCGGTCTTTGGTGTTTGACCCGCCGTTTATGACTTATGTGAGGGCTGGCAGATCTGGTAATGGCAACATGGTCATGGCCAAGAGGTTTGGCGGTTACTGGCGTTATGATGAGCTTGAGGATCACTACAAGTCCACGCTTAGAGAGTGTGGCAGGGCTCTAGGAAAGAAAGGCATTATGGTGTTTAAGTGTCAGGACATTGTTCACAATCATCGCCTTCATCCTACGCATATATTTATTACTGAGTGGATGCGTGAATGGTTCCGTTTGAAGGATTTGTTTGTGCTTGCCGCTAAGAGCCGCATGCCAATACCTCAAAAGCAGGGTGAGCGTAAGAAGGTTCAGAAGCATGCGCGTATCCATCATTCGTATTTTATGGTACTGGAGAGATTGTAACTTGTGGTATTGCTTTATTTGTAATATCGTTATTGAACTTGCAACGCTGTATAGGAGGAAATAATGTCTAAGCGTTTTAGTGTTGTGCAAGCCAAGGAAGTGCCTGGTCGGGATAAGCCGGTTTGGTTACGTCATGGGATTGCTTTTCAGAATGACAAGGGTATCAGCATTAAGTTGGAGGGATTGCCGCTTCCGAATAAGGAGGGTGAGGTCTGGTTGAAGCTGTTTGAAGATGATGGCTCACGTTCTCAGCAACCTTCTCGTGCCGATACGGATACGGGCGGTGATAGTATTCCGTTCTGAGGAGGGGCGTTATGAAAAAAGAGACTAACTACTACGATGAAGAAACTCTTGAGATTGCCAAAAGGCTGAAAGGCTATGTAGCATATCGCCCGAACATTATGATGGAGTTGGACGAGGGCACGGATAATCATCAAATTTATGTCGCTAGTTCATACCATTCGGCAAATAATGAGAGGTGTGCAAATTGCAAGTTTTATGAGCGTTACACTTATGACTGCGCGAATCATGACAATTTCAACTGGGAGGCTACAGAGGAAATAACGCACGGAAAATGCCTTCGTTACCCGCCACAATTCCAGAATCATGGTGAGCAGGGTTTTCAGCCAACCGTTGAAAATATCATGTGGTGTGGTGAGTATGTTCGCGCTCCTGATAATATCTATATCAATGGCGCTCATGGTATTCCAGCTTCATTGTTGAAGGATGAAGATGAGCAGAAAAAAAGAGGATAAGATAAAACCTATCCCGCCGGTTGGTCGGTTTGGCGGTGCGCGTTTGTTGCAGCGTCGAATTGGCCGCTCGGAGACATTAGCTCAGAATAAAGAGGCTGTGGCTACTGAGCTGATAGCAATGGGTACGGCTCGTATTACTGACATCATTGATCTGCACAGTGGCCAGGTAAAGCCTTTGGAGGATATTCCTGATGAGGCTTTGGCTTCGATCAAGAAGGTGACTGTTGGCCAGCATGGCACGACGATAGAAATGTTTGACAAGGTAAGTGTTCTGCGCGTGTTGGCTAAGGCTAGTGGCTTGCTCGATGTGGAAAAGAATGTGGACAAGCCTTCGATTGTTGGGATCAACATGAAGGGGCCAGACATTACCACAACGTATGAGGCAGATGATGACGACAGATATTAAGAATGATCTACTCAGGGCTTGTAACTATTATGAAAATTTTGGGGCCAGAGAGACTGCGGATGAAGCAAAGAGCTGTGCTATGGTGTTTTCTCCGCGACGAATAGATCAAGTATTTTGTTGCCCTGAGTGCAAATGGGCATTTCACGCAAAAACAAGAACCAAGACCTATAAGCGACAACCTGTGCATAAGAGTTTAAAAAACCGCATTCAGGATTTAGAAGCTTGCTTGGAAGAGATCGAGCGAGTTGCTCTGGTGAGCGAGGGTGTTGAGTGGTATGCAATGATGGCTCGTAAGGGATTGGACGCTGAATATGACTGATCTTCCCAGCATGAACTTGGATTTTTCCAAGTCTGCAACGGTTTGGAAGTTTCTACACGATAAATCTTTTGTTCGCGGTCTGATGGGGCCGGTTGGATCTGGCAAGTCATACGGCTGCGCTGCTGAAATAATGCTCAAGGCTGTTCAGCAAAAGCCCTCGCCGCGTGATGGCATTCGGTATTCTCGGTTTGTAATCGTGCGCAACACCTATCCAGAGCTAAGAACAACAACGATTAAGACCTGGCAAGAGTTATTCCCAGAGGATGTATGGGGTGCAATGCGCTGGCAACCGCCTATCACGCATCATCTAAAGCTGCCTTCGAGGGAAGGTGCGCCTGGTATAGACTGCGAAGTTATCTTCATGGCTCTTTCTACCCCGCAAGATGTAAGGAAGCTGCTGTCGCTGGAGCTAACAGGGGCATGGGTAAACGAGGCCCGCGAGCTGCCGAAGGCTGTGATCGACGGGCTGACGCACCGTGTTGGCCGTTATCCTACTCAGTCTGACGGTGGCGCGTCCTGGTATGGCATTATCATGGACACTAACCCGCCTGACGCCGATCACTGGTGGCATGAGCTGGCAGAGAAGAATCCTATTGGCGGTCGGTTTCCGTGGAAGTTCTACCGGCAACCTGGCGGTGTGCTGGAGGTAAGCGCTAAGGATCTACCAGAAAACCCAGAGGCCAATGGGTTTGTGTTCTCTGGTGCTAAGTGGTGGATGGTTAATCCCTCTGCTGAAAACAAGGTTCATCTGCCTAGCGGGTACTATGAGCAGCTTCTCGGCGGTAAGAATGCTGATTGGATTAGGTGCTATGCTGAGGGCAAGTACACGTTTGTACAAGAAGGGCGTCCGGTATGGCCTGAGTACGATGATGATATGATGTCAGGTGATGTCACTTATGACCCACAATATCCCTTGCAGATCGGCGTTGACTTTGGTTTGACGCCAGCCGCTATCTTCGGGCAGCGTACATCTGGTGGTGCCTGGAAGGTTCTGGATGAGCTTGTGACGTTTGACATGGGGCTTGAGAGGTTTGGACAAGAGCTACTGGCTAAGATCGCTGCGAGCTTCAATAAGGCTGAGGTGGTAATCTGGGGCGATCCCGCCGGTAACAAGCGCGATGAGATCTATGAGGTGACTGCCTTCGATCACTTGCGCTCGATTGGTTTCAAAGCATCTCCGACCGATAGTAACGCCTTTAACGTGCGCCGTGAGGCCGCTGCTGCGCCTATGAACCGGCTGGTGGGTGGTAAGCCTGGGCTAATGATAAACAAGAAGTGTTTGCGGGTGCGAAAGTCTTTGGCTGGTGGTTATTTTTTCAAGCGTCAATCTCTCGGTGCTGGCCAGGAGCGGTTCAAGGACATGCCGGTAAAGAATGAGCATTCTCACTGCGGGGATGCGTTTGGCTATTTAATGCTGGGTGGTGGTGAGCAGCGTCGATTGCGGCGCGGTAACTACGGCAATAGCTTTGCTGGTGGTCAGACGTTTAATGCCGCAACAGACTTCGAGATCTTCTAATGGGATTAATACAGCTTCCAGAGTTCCGCATGAGCCAAGATGAGCAGATTGTTCCTCTGCGCTACGAGCATCTGGCCAGAATGCGTATGGCAGAAGATAGCAAAGAATACATGGAGTATATTCCAAACTATATAGATTATATTTGGGATAATTCTGAGGATGGCTGGAGCTGGGCGGGTATTGGTCGCGGCAAGGTTGTTACAGTTTTTGGTATTCGGCATATTTGGCATGGCCTGGCAGAGATGTGGATGGTGCCAGGCGAGGGTCTTTCCAAACATGCGATATCACTTGTGCGGGGGGCGAGGGCCGTAACCGATATCGCTTTGCAAGATTATGGGGTTAGAAGGCTACAAATCTGTGTAAAAGTAGAAAATGATAGCGCATTTAGGTTTGCCAAAGCACTGCATTTTGAGGTAGAAAGTGTTATGAGAAAGTTTGGCCCAGAGGGGGCTGACTACTGCATGATGACGAGGTTTTGACATGGCGGGATTATTTGGTGGTCGCAAAAAGCGTGGCCCTACTCAGGCAGAAAAAGATGCTGAAGCGGCTCGCGCAAGAGCAGAGCAAAGAGCTGAGGCTGAAGAGCGCACTGAAATGCAAGGCGCTCAGTCTCGTCGCAGATTGCGCCGCACCGGTGGCATGAGGCTTCTGTTCTCTCCAGCTCGTCGTGAAGGGCCAGGCGATATACCGCAGCAAACAAAACTTGGCGGCGGTCAATAATGAAGCGGCCAAAGAAAAGGCCAAGTGCCATTCAGAGAACTCTCGGCAGCATTAAGAGTCAGTTTCTTAGTGATGTTAAGGGTTTTGCCGCTGGGCTTAAAGATCCTCTTAATTATAAAGATCCATCACCCGAAAGAACCGCTAAGTCTAAAAAGGCATTAGAGGATTTGCGTAAAAACAATAAGCGCCCGTCTAAAAAAGATCCTGTTGCTGATGCTGCTGCCGCTAGAATTGCCAAGACCAAAGAAGAGGGTCGCAAGCGCAGAATAAAGTTTGAAAAGAAACAGGGCGAGAAGGCTAAAAAGAAAAGAGCATTGCTGCTCAATATTCAGAAGGCAACAACATGACACAGATTAAATCAGATCCACGAGTCCATAATCGCGCTAAACCAGCTCAGGAAAAGCCTAAAGAGGTAAAGGTTGCCGCTAAGGAAGCTGCTCCTAAGCGCAAAGCTGCTAAACCTAAGGAGTAAGCAGGGATTATGGTAGCGAAGATTTATCAGAATCCTGAAGGTGGTTTAAACCGCAGGGGTCGTGAGTACTTCAAGCGCACGGAAGGCTCTAATTTAAGGCCTCCTGTTAAGAAAACGCCTCCCAAAGATAGCAAGGATTTTGGTCGCAAGGTTGCATTTGCTGCTCGTTTTGCTGGCATGAAAGGCCCAATGAAAGATGAAAAGGGCAGGCCCACTAGAAAGGCTTTGGCTCTCAAGGCGTGGGGATTTGGCTCTGTTGAGGCAGCTCGTAACTTTGCCCAACGGAATAAAAAAGGATAAGTAAATGGCTCGGCTGAATGTAAAAGATATTATTGAACGTGAAGCCAAAGCTCAGGCTCGCAAGGATGAGTGGCGTTCTATCTATGAAGATTGCTATGAGTTCGCTCTTCCGCAACGAAACCTATACTCAGGCTATTATGAAGGCGGTGTGCCAGGCAAAGGTAAGATGGCGAGGGTCTTTGACTCCACAGCCATTCACGCCACTCAGCGCTTTGCTAATCGCATCCAGGCTGGATTGTTTCCCCCGCAAAAGGAATGGTGTCGCCTAGAGGCTGGCACTGGCATTCCACAACAACAACAGCCACAGGCTCAGGCAGCGCTCGATGCTTATACAACCCGTATGTTTGAAATCATGCGGCAGACGAACTTTGATCTGGCTATGGGCGAGTTCTTGCTGGATCTTTGCGTAGGTACTGCCGTGATGATGGTGACGCCTGGTGATGAGGTTACGCCTATCCGCTTCACGCCTATTCCTCAGTATCTTGTTGCCATAGAGGAAGGTACATTCGGAAACGTCGATAATGTTTACCGCAAACTCCGAATGAAAGCCGAAGCGATACCACAAGAGTTTCCTGACGCGGAAATGACCAGCGAACTAGCTCAGGCAATAGAGCAATCGCCATCTAAAGAGATAGATCTAATGGATGCGGTTATCTATGATTATGAGCGAGCCGTTTATTGTTATCACGTTATCTGGCCAGGCAAGAAGCAAGAGCTTGTCTACCGAACAATGAAGTCATCTCCGTTTATTGTTGCTCGATATATGAAGGTGGCTGGTGAGATATATGGCCGTGGCCCATTGGTTACAGCCATTTCTGACATTAAAACGCTTAACAAAACTGTTGAGCTGGTTCTCAAGAATGCTTCTCTGGCAATCGCTGGTGTATATACGGCGGCAGATGATGGAGTTCTCAATCCTCAGAACATTAAGATACAGCCTGGCGCGGTTATCGGTGTCGCTCGTAACGGTGGCCCCCAGGGTGCGTCACTGGCTCCTCTCCCTAGAGCCGGTGACTTTAACGTAAGCCAGATCGTAATGAATGATCTGCGTATGAACGTGAAGAAGATCCTGATGGATGACACGTTGCCGCCTGACAATATGTCTGCTCGATCAGCAACAGAGATTGCAGAGAGATCTCGTGAGCTTGCGACTAATCTAGGATCTGCCTTTGGCCGATTGATAGATGAGACAATGGTTCCAATTGTATCGCGCATTCTGTTTATCATGGATCAGCAGGGCTTCATCGACCTACCGCTGAAAGTGAACGGTGTTGAGGTTAAGGTTACGCCGGTAGCTCCTTTGGCCCAGGCTCAGAAGCTACAAGAGGTAAACGATATTGTGCAGTTTATGCAGATCGCCAATGCTCTCGGCCCACAGGGTCAAGCAGCTCTGTCTATCCCGCGCATAACACAATTCATCGCAAGCAAGATGAACATAAACCAAGAACTGCTTACCACACCAGAAGAGCAGCAAATGATGATGGAACAGATGCAGCAAGCAATGATGGCAGAACAAGGCCCACCCGCTGCAACTGATGGAGGGGCCACAATGGAGGCAATGCAATGAGTTCACCCGAAGGCTGGGAAGGATTAACCCAGGCTGTCAGTGAAGCGCCAAGAGCCGAAGATATAGACATTCTATATGGCAAGGTTTTCAAAAGTTCTGAAGGGCAGAAGGTTCTAAGCCATTTGCGTAGCGTTACGATTGAGCAACCAACTTGGCACCCTGGAGAAGATGCGAGCTTTGGTTATGCTAGAACAGGAATGGCAGAGATCGTTCGCATGATTGAGAAAAAAATAGAAAGGTCAAACAATGGCTGAGGAAGCGGCAGCAGTAGAAGCGGATGCAGATGCACCGTTGATTAACGTGGTAGAACCAGAGGCTCCCCAAGAGGATGCGCCTATTCCGGTTCACGAACAGCCACAGGAAGAGATGCAAGCATCTGAAGATGATGATGGGCCGCTAGAGCGCCCTGACTATTACCCTGCAAAGTTTTGGGATGAGGATGGCCCTGATGTTGAAAAGCTGGCGAAAAGTTACGCAGAGCTGGAAAAGAAGTTTAAGTCGGGCAAGCATAAAGCACCGGAGCAGTATGATATATCTTCACTTGCGGATCAGGGTTTGGACTCTGACGATCCGACTGTCGCCGTATATCAGGATTGGGCTAAGGAAAACGGGATTAGCCAGGATGCATTCGAGGATCTGGCCGGTCGTGTCTTATCGATGTCAAAAGATGAGCAAGAAAGCATTGAATACGATCAACGCGCTGAAATGGAGAAGCTAGGCTCTAACGCCTCTGAGAAGATCCAAATGACAGAGCGCATCTTGCAAAAGGCACCTTTGAATAACTCTGAGCGTGAAGCGATAGCGTATTCTCTGAACAATGCTGACTCGATCAATGCGTTTTTAAAGTATCACCAGGCCATTACGAATGAGAACATTCCGATCAAGCCGGTAGTTGAGCAGCAAGAGTTTACTAAAGAAGATCTTAATGTTGCTATTGCAGATCCGCGTTGGAAAACTGATGCCGCCTGGCGCACCAAAATAGAACGTCAATGGTTCCAATCACAGCAAAGAGCCTAAACTCTTGCAATAAGTATCGCTTGCGTGTATTTTAGCTTTAACGGCTAACCGCGCACCGGCCCGTTGGATGTAGTATTCTACTGGCTGGCGCGGCCATAACGCGCAAGCGACCGCCCGACCCTCGGATAACGGAAGCGTTTTGTTGAAACCCAATAGGAGGTATCTGCAATGGCGCAGAACGTCACAACGGCGTTTGTTGATCTTTTCGACTCTGAGGTCAAACAAGCGTATCAAGCCGAATCGCTGCTTCGCGGCACGATGCGGACACGCACCGGAGTAGCCGGTAATACTGTAAAGTTTCCCACAATCGGAAAAGGTGTTGCTACACTTCGCGTTCCACAAACTGATGTCACACCACTAAACGTGACTTATGGTCGAGTAACTGCAACGATGGAAGATTACATCGCGGCAGAATATTCAGACATCTTCCAGCAATCGCACATCAACTTTGATGAGCGCTCTGAGTTGGTTCAAGTCGTATCTAAATCTATCGCTCGCCGTATGGATCAGATTATGATTGATGCTCTGAACGCGGCCACTGGTACATCTACAGTTGCAACAACTGTGGGCGGTGCTGGCACCAACATGAACATTGAAAAGCTACGCGCTACAGCTAAAGCACTGAATGAGAAGAACGTACCTTCAGAAAATCGTAGGTTGCTCATGCATGCTTCTCAGCTTGACGCATTGCTTGGTGAAACTGAAATCACTAGCCAAGACTTTGCTGCTGTAAAGGCTCTTGTGCAAGGTGAGATCAACACGTTCATGGGCTTCACCATTTTGACTATGGGTGATCGTGATGAGGGTGGTATTCCTAAGCCTTCTACTCGCACCTGTTTTGCTTGGCACCAGGATTCAATGGGCTACGCTGAGTCAATGTCGCAGAAAACCGAAGTAAATTACGTTCCAGAAAAAACGTCATTCTTGGTTAGCTCGATGTTCTCTGCCGGTTCTGTTGCAATCGACGGTGAAGGCATTGTCAAAATTTCTTGCACCGAATAATTAGGAGATTAGACAATGGCATTCGCATCTGCAAATTGGGCAACAGTTGGCGCTTCTAAAAGCGGCAATGCTCCAGCAATTTATAGCTATAAGTCATCTGGTGACAACAAAGCTGCTATTGCTGGTTCTGGTTACTTCAATACCGTTCAAGCTCTTATCACTACTGGTGATTGGATCTATACATACGGTAGCGATGGTGGTCAGACCCTTGTTGCTACAAATACATCTGGCGTTATTACAACGGCAGTTATCTAAAGGTTGGGGGGCTTCGGCTCCCCTTCCCCACTAACAGGAGGGCAATATGGCCGCTGGTGATACTTCACTCTCAATCTGCTCAGATGCTCTAATCCTGTTGGGTGCCGCGCCCATTTCTTCGTTTACAGAAGGAAGCGATGCGGCCCAGGCTTGCGATAGATTATACCCAGATCTGCGCGATACTCTTTTATCAAGCTACCTTTGGAGCTGGAGCGTTCAAAAAGAACAGCTCGCTCGATTGGCTGCCGCTCCAGTAGACGAATGGAAGTATGCTTATCAAATGCCAGGCGATATGCTTTCTGGCGTTATAGCGTTGTTTCAAAGCTCCGGCATTGGCCAGTTGCCGGTAAGATACGGCTGGGAAGTCTATCAGGATCAGGTCTATACAAACTTTGAGGAAGTCTACATTGACTACCAGGCGACAGTAGATGAAAGCAAAATGCCGCCCTACTTTATTGAGCTGCTCACCTATGCGTTAGCTTCTAAGCTATCTTTCGTTATAACAGATCAAATCTCTAAGGCTGATTACTTCAGGGCAGAGGCATATGGCACACCGGCTGATTCTGGGCGTGGTGGTAAAATGCGAGCTGCCATGAATATTGATGGACGAGGAAAGCCGCCGCAAGTTATTGAGGACTATTCTTTAATCAGTGTAAGGTACTAAAATGCGGGTAATACAGTTCCAAACCAATTTCTCGGTTGGCGAGCTTGATCCGCTTATTCGTGCTAGAACGGATCTACAGCAATATCAGAATGCCCTGGAAGAAGCTACGAATGTAATCATTCAGCCTCAAGGCGGGTTTCGTCGCCGTGATGGGCTTCAGTTCATCTATGACTTTGGGGCTACGTTTACAGATTTTAAAATCATTCCCTTTGAGTTCAGCGTAAATGACAGCTATCTTTTAGTTCTGGTCAATCAAAGGATTTATGTTTTTAAGGCTGGAGTGCTGCAAACAAACATAAATGCCTCTGGCAATGATTATATTCCGGCCACTGATATAACTGCTGCTATGCTCGATGAGATTAACTACACGCAGGCGGTTGATACGCTTATTCTCTGCCATGAGGATCTACAAACCAAACGCCTGGTGAGAAACAGCGATACGTCTTGGACGCTAGAAAACTTGCCTCTGACAAACTTGCCTCAGTACGCTTATGCGTTTGATACGCACCAGCCTAACTTTACCATTACGCCTAGCGCCACCACTGGTAATATTACAATTACGGCCTCAGCTGCAACGACAGACACAGGAACGGCTCAGGCTGGCGGTGCTGAAACAATTACTCTTAAATCCTCATCTAGCTTTAGCTCTGACGATCAGCCAAACGGAATGTTTATTACTTTAACATCTGGTACTGGCTCAGGGCAAACGCGCCATGTTGAGGACTATGTTGCTTCCACAAAGGTTCTAACTGTTTATCCCGCCTGGACTACAGCGCCAGACAACACAACAGGATACAAGGTTGAGCCATTTGCCGCTTCTGCTGTTGGCGAATATGCTCAGGTTATTAGCACCTTTGGCCGCGCTCGGTATGTGGAGTTTGTTTCCTCTACAGAAATGAAGGCTGTTGTTGAAGTAAACTTCTTTGATACCAGTGCTGTTACAGCCGGTAACTGGGAGAGTGAGCATGGCTATGAGGATGTGTGGTCAACTACAAGGGGCTGGGCTAAGTCTGCTGCATTCCACGAAGGGCGTTTGTACTTTGGTGGATCTAAGTCCAGGCAGAATACGATCTGGGGATCTAATGTAATTAATTACTTTGACTTCAATCCTGGCACTGGTCTTGACGATGAGTCAGTTGAGGCAACGATTAACACAAACCAGCTTAACAGCATTGTTAATTTGTTCTCAGGCAATGACTTGCGAATATTCACAACGGGCGGTGAGTTCGCTGTAATACAAACAAGCGATGATCCAATTACGCCATCGAGCTTTTTTATAAGACCACAAACCAGGCTCGGATCTAAGCCTGGTGTGCCTATCGAAGATTTAAACGGCGCGTCTGTCTTTATTCAAAGGCAGGGAAAATCTCTGAATGCGTTTCAGTTTGGCGATACAACAGCATCTTATCAGGTTCAGCCTCTTTCAGCTCTTAGCTCCCACTTGCTAAAGAACCCCGTTGATCTTGCAGCTCGTCGCGCAGCATCTACAGATGAGTCAGATCGCTTGTTTGTGGTGAATGGCACAGATGGCTCGATGGCTGTTTACTCTATTCTGGTTGGCCAGAACGTGATTGCGCCTAGTAGGTTTACAACTGACGGTGAGTTTATTGCTGTTGGTGTGGAAATTTCAGACGTTTATACAATCGTTAAAGCTCCTGTTATGGATTGGAATACAACCAATGGGCTTGCTGCAGCAATAAACGAAATCGCTGCCGGTACAAAGGACGCATCTGACGGTGGTGTATATGCTTGGTTGCTGGAGACTGTTGACTCCTACCCAAGAGCAGATCTCGGTAAGAACGGCGCTGTCGGAACTTTGGATGCTGGGTTTTGGGAATCATATGGCAACGGCACATCTACAATAACCATTAATGCAAATGGTGACGTTACTTTGATTAGAATTGTTTATGGGCCAGGCCCGACAACGATTTCTTTTACTGATGTAACAAGTAATAATTATATCTATGCCAGAATATTATTGTTTGTTGGCGCATTCTGGGATGCTCATGCTGCCGGTGATTCATGGGTAAGTAGCTATATTACAAACACTTATCATCTGCAAAAGTTTAATCCAAATCTTACTTTAGATAGATCTGTGTCTGGAGGGGCTGCTGGAGAAGTTACCAGCACTGGGCTTAGAGATAGAATTGTTAAGATTATACGCGATGGCGTGATTGATGGCACTAAGGTTGCAAGTCACGATGGCCGTGTGGACTTTGCAACCGCTTCAACTACATCCTTCGTTGCTGGGCTTGATTATACGGTGACAGCCAAAACAATGCCAGCCGAGCCGACTTTATCCTCTGGATCTGTTCAAGGGTTCAAGAAAAGGATCATCCAGGTTGATGCAATCGTCAATGGCACTCAGAATATGACAATCAACGGCAAGCAAGTTCCGTTTAGAAACCTTGGCGAGAATGTTTTAGACAAACCTGTTGATCCATTTACCGGCACTAAAACCGTTCACGGCTTGCTGGGCTATAGTGGAACCGGACAAATAACTGTAAGTCAGAATGTGCCGTTGGCAATGACCGTTCTAGGCTTAGAATATCGTTTAAGCGTGGGGAATTGATATGGCTGTTTTAGCTCCATTAGTAACCAGTGGTGGCTTTCAGCTTGCTATGGCTGGAGTTTCTGCTGCTGGATCAATAGCTGCGGGTAATGCTCAGCGCAGGCAATATGAAGAACAAGCCAGGCAAGCAGAGCTTCGCGGCAGATCTGAGGCACTTGCGTACAAGCAAAAGGGCGTTGATGCCTTGCGCAATCTCAATCAAACGCTTGCGGCTATTATTGCTCGTTCTGCTGTTGGAGCCGATCCCACATCTGGGTCTGCTGCTACCTTGCAAAAGTTTGCAACAGGTGAAGGCGTTAGAGAGTTTAATGTTGCTGCTGACAATGCAGTTATGGCTCTTGGTCAGGCAAGCACACAAGCTGGCATTTACAAACAAGCGGGGCAAGCAGCTCAGTTAAGCTCTTATGTTGGCGCTGCCGGTACGCTTGGACAGGGCGCATATAGATACGGACAATTATAGGTTAAGACATGGCTATCCTTCCCAGATATCAGCGCATCGGCTTACAGACCAGACAGCCGCAACAGATGGACTTTGCGGCTACGCGTGAGCAGGCAAGGCTTGGCCAGACCATTTCTCAGCAAGTAGATCGTATGTCAGACTTTGCCTTTAAACAGGCCGCTCAAGCAGCGGAATTGCGAGGTCAGGAGCGTGTGCGCGAAGAAGGCGCTTTGCCTACCCTACAAGCACTACAAGAGGCCGGTGGGCCTACTACAATAGCAGAACGCGCTGCATTTGATGCTGCTAATCGGATTGCTGTTATTGAGATTGAAAGCCTGGCGAAACAAGACATGCAAAATCTTGTTCGTGAAGCTGACAAAGGCAATATGTCTATGCCTGCGTTTGAGGCGTCTATGGCAGATATTCAAGATGGCTACGCTGCCTCTATGCAGGCGGTTGATCCGGTTGCTGCTGGTGTTCTGTCTGCTCGTTTAGGTGATAGTGCAATGACCTATCAGGGCAGATATTCTGATATTGCATTTAAAAAAGCTGAAGCTGCTGCAAAAGAGCGTGTAACTCAGATCGTTTCTGTTAGCTCTCAGGAAATACTTGATAGCGCAATACAGCCAGATGCAACAAGAGAAACCATCGAGGCTGCTGGTGCAAAGCTATTAGAAACTCAGTTAGAGCTTGGCGTAAAGGAAGAAAACGCTCGCAGGGTTGTTGACGCAACGCTCAAGCAAGCTGTTAGGCAAAACCGCTTATATCTGTATGATAATGCAGATGGTATCGCCGCAAAGCAGGAATTGCTGAAGGAATATGAAGAGAATCCTCTGCCTGGTTATACCTATGAGCAGAATAGATCCTTTATGATCTCGCTCGACAACAATCTAAAGTCTGAAGTTAATCGTGCGCAACAGCAATCTCTCAGTGAATTAAATAATGCTATAACCGTCCTTGGAGTTACTGGCGAAGCGCCAGAGGGCTATGAGATTGACGAGGGTGCGATTGATGACATCTTCCCACCAGAGCAAGCTGCCGCTTACAAAGAGGCATGGGCTGATGCAAATGAAGATGTTCTTAATCGTGGCGCTCTATCAAATATGTCACCGGCTCGCGCTGAAGAAATAACACAAGAACTACTTGCTGAGGTAAGCACATCCCCAGATTCCACCAAAGCTGCGAAACGTCACATTGAATGGGTGGAGGCTGTTGCCAATAGGAGTGATGCACTTAAAAAAGATTCGGGGCTTTTTTTGGCTCAGACAAATAAATCTGTTGCTGGAATGATTGAGGACATTCAACGCGTGATAGCCGATGGAGACATTGGCCTCGCAGCAGAGGGAATTTTAATGCTTAATGATATGGTTCAAATTGCATTTGATAACTTGGAAACTCCTCCAGCCCAAAGAAATATAATGCCAAAGGCTTTTGCCTCTCAAATGGTGAATATCATTCAAAACCTTGAAGCAGATATTGCGCCTGGCGTGTTTTCTGAAATTACATCTATTCTTGGAGATGTTGCGCCTAAATTTATTGAAGAACTGAGGGCGCAAGGAATGCGTCCAGAATATGTGCAATCATTGTACATAAACGATGTTAATATTCAAAAAGAACTTTTAGAAATATCTGGTCGAAATATAGAAGATATTAAGGTTAGCATGGAGCCTGCCGATATAAACGACACCAGAAGAGCAATTAACATGCTTGTTGCAGATTATCGTGAGGGCTTTATGGCTGGTGGCGGTAATATTGGCGAGCAGATATTTAATGAACAATATATGGTTATTGAAAAACTGGCTCTAACCAGGCTTAAAGACGGATATAAACCTATTGATGCTGCCGAGCATTCTGTTGCCGACATTATAAAAGAGTTCGATCAGGTGGTTCTTAACAGGCAGGGCAAATATGTAATTCCATTTGAATTTGATGCCGTGGTTATAGAGCAAAATGCGTCTATGTTTTTTAATGAGCAAGTTCTTAAAATGCTTGACTTACAGCCACTAGATTCCTCAATAGATCCTGATTTTGTTGATGAGGCCATAAGTATTGCTGCAATTTCTAGCAACGGAATGTGGCTAAACAATAGCACCGGAGACGGTCTAACTTTGCACTATTCAGTCAATGATGAATTGCTTCCCGTTCTCAGCAGGGATGGATCTGAATATGAAGTTAAATTCTCAGAAATGTCTCGAATACTTAATGAGATGTATGCGAAAACTCCAGAAGGTACGGGCGATCTTGATGAGGCGGCGGGTTATTTGAGGGAAAGCAGAAAGATAATTAGAGAGCAAACGGGTGTAGGTCGCGCGCCCCTTCAAGTCGAGATAGATGAGGCGGCTGGGTTTGCTGCTGAATCAGAAGCGTTTGCTACCGGAGCCAGGACAACAGAATGAGAGCTAGACCGCTCATAACGGAGAACAGGGTTGCTCGCTTAACTGCCGGAGATGATATTCGCGTTTCTCTGGGTCGTGCTGTGACTGAGATGGCCGGTACGCCAATGACCGGCACGTTGATTTCTCGTGCATTCCAGCAGGGTCAAGCGGCAACAACAGCACTTACTGAAGATCAGCGCGAACAGTTTGCACAAGCAGAGCGTGATCGTCGCAATCTGCAAGCCGCTATTGAGTACGACTTGGATACAACAACAGATCCAACCCAACGCGAAGAGCTGCTTTCTAAGCTCGATGGCCTATACCAGGAAAGCCAGGGCCAAAAAGATGCACTGCTTCAGCAAAGCATTGATGAAGGCAGAATGGCAGAGCCAGAAGATCTTAACGATATGTACGATGGGATTGTAACATTTACAGAGCGAACCTCTATTGAGGAAGCTAGGCTTATTGCTGAAGGTAAAAAAGAAGAGATGATGCGCAATGCTATTATCTCTCGCAGCCCAACGGGGTTTGTGCCTAGCGTTGCCAAGTTTGGTGGCGGTATGCTGGCAATGGCGACAGATCCGGTTGAAGTCGCCACAATGTTTATTCCTTTCGTTGGTCAGGCTGGAAGGGCCAGGTCGATTGCTAGATTTGGTCGTGTAGGTGGCAGAGCAAGGGTCGGAGCCATAGAGGGTACTGCCGGTGCCTTGCTCACTGAGCCACTATATTATGGCCTCTCAAGAGATCAGCAGCTTGACTACACAATGGGCGAGGCTCTGCTGAATGTTGGCGCTGGGCTGTTTCTAGGTGGAGGTATTGGCACTGTTGCTGGAATGCTTGCTCGCGCTGATGTAGATGCTGAGGTTGTAGTCAGGGCTTCTGAGCCAGAGGCTCCTGTTCGTACTGATGTTGTGCCTATTGAGTTTCCCCCGCGTATGACTGAGGCCGAAGCGATGGCCAAGGCTGATCGTGTCGTAAAGCAAACTCGTGAGATGTATGGTGTTACTGGCGGTCGCGTTACATACGAAACTGCGGTTCGCCAGCTCGTAACGGATCAAAGTGTAAATGTTGCAATAGTTTTGCCTAAAGCTGTTAAAAGGCCGCAAACCCTAAGCGATTTCATTCGCGCTCGTGGTGGTATAAATGACCAAGATCCAGTGTTTAGGGGTGAATTTAAAAATATTGGCTATGGCGCTAGGGCTGGTTATTTCAATAGCTCAGGCAACATGGTTAATGGCATCAGCAACTCAAAGACAGATACTAATGCTGATGGCATGGCTGAGATGGCATTTGAGGCTGGGTTTCTGCCAGAAAGAAATGCAAATGCTTTAATAGAAGCGGTTAAAGAGGAAAGCAGAGGAAACTTTGTGTTTGCTCGTGAGGACATGGATCAAGCAGAGGCTTGGCGCGCATACCATAAGAGCAAAGATGATCGTGAGAGAGAGCTTTCTCATCGCTCGGACATACGCGCAGAGCTTGAGGCCTTGGGCGCTCGTGACATTACCGATGAAGAGATTGCGCTTATTTCGCAAGAAATGGCTCAGAACGATATAGATGTAATGCCAGCATTTGAAAGCGTGACCGGTCGAGTGATGGATACGCAAGCAGAAATGGCCGCGCGTCACGGGCTTGATATTCACAACGATCCTCTTGCTGACTTCGATGCTGCTGCACGTTTTGATCGTGTAGGTGATGACATTGAACTTGATGAGCCAATCGCGCAAGAAGAGGCAATCATTGCTCAGATGCGTCAGGATGGTGAGCTTACACCAGATCAGATCAAGCAGCTCGATGAGATAGAACAAATAGATGCTCAGGCCCAGGCGTATGTTGAGGTCACTGAAGCTGTAACCGTTTGCGTGGCGAGGTCATAATGGCAGATTGTTTAAAGATTGCTGATGAAGCCAACAAAGGCCGGTTGAGCGATGATGGGCTTGATGAGATCCTGACAGAGCTAAACGCTGAGAAGAAGGCTCGGCAAGCTGCTGGTGCTTTGGATCAGATCGAATCTGCTATCTTTGAGCGTGGATTGCTGATTGCAAAAGAGGCAGAGATTGCCAAGAAGATCGAAAAGCGCAATCGGTACATGAATATTCTCAAAGAGCAGAAGCTAATGGCTCTAGCAGAACGCGCTGATGAAATGACCGGCGACCCATCTCTCGGCCTAGAGGCTGCTCTTGTTGGTGTGAATGCGCCGTTTGAGGGGGCTGCTCGATCCGTTGACTCAATAACTGGTGCGCTTGTAAATTCATACGCTGGCGGCATGATTGCGGATCTAAAAAAAGCTGGCCTGCTTACAAAGTTTAATAATATGAAGGGCGACTTCGAGCGCCAGGTTGCTAATGTTCTTGGCGATCTTAACCTTAAAACGCCGGTCGGTGTTGCTGAGGCATCTGCGGATGCTAAGGCAATGGGCAAGATATTGTTTAAATATCAACGCGCCGCTCTTCAGAGGGAGAACCAGGCTGGATCTTACATAATGCTAAAGGAGGGTCGTGTTGTTCGAGCGAGCCACGATCAACGCAGATTGGTTAAGGTTGGGCCAGAGGAATGGAAGAACTACATTCGTGGCAAACTTGACTATGAAAAGATGGGAATAGCTCCTGATCGGATAGAGGGATTTCTTGATAGCGCATATGAGGCAATTACAACGGGCATTCGCAAAGAGGGTGATCGTACTGAGATAAGCCTTGCGTTTAAGGGGCCAGGCAATCTCGCAAAGAAGGAAAGCGCCTCCGGTGTCTTTACCTTTAAAAGCCCAAATGACTGGTACGATTACGACCAGAAGTTTGGCAAGGCTTCCTTGCGTGAATCATTTATGCAAGATATTCAGTCTTCTGCTCGCGCTACTGCTCTCATGGAAGTTCTTGGCACTAACCCTGAAGCAATGGTTGAGCGTGTTCAGAAGCGTCTTATGGAAAAGTATCGGGGCGATCCAAAGAAGCTAAGCAGAATTAAACGTGAAACTGCTGCTATAAATTTTGACGCAGCTCTTGCTGAAGTAACTGGAGATGTGAACATTGGCTCACATACTCCGCTTGCACGTTATATGCACTTCTATCGCTCTATTCAAACTATGGCAAAGCTGGGCGGCGCATGGATCTCTGCTCTATCTGATGTGGCATTCATTGCATCTAATCGGATTTATCAAGGCCGTTCACTGCTCGATGCTTGGGGTGATGGATTTACCGCCGTGTTTAAGGGCATGAATAAAGCTGAGATGCGTGACTTTTCAGACAGGCTTGGCGTTGGCATTGAGGGGCAGCTAGGTGATTTTATGAGCCGGTTCAACGCGGCTGATGATGTGCCTGGTCAAACTTCTAAAATGATGGCTACGTTCTTCAAACTCAATCTTCTCCAGCCTTGGACTGAAAGCAACAAGCGTGGTGTAACGCTAATGATTGCCAATGATCTTGGCCGTGAAGCAAGCAAGAGCTATGCGAAGCTACCAGATGATTTAAGACGTATTCTCGGCACATATGGCATCGATCAGAAGGGCTGGGAAGCTGCTCGAAAGGGTGCAAAGAAAGGGCCAGATGGTCGCGTGTATCTTGTGCCTGGTGAAATACCAGACGTTAAGATGCGTGAGAATATGTTTGCGCTGTTGATTTCTGAGGCAGATAACTCTGTGCCTTCGCCTGGCGCTAGGGAGCGAGCAATCATTCGGCGCGGTTATCGTCCTGGCACAGCCGCCGGTGAGGGCATTCGCTTCCTCACGCAGTTTAAGTCATTCGGTGTTACGGCTCTCACCAAGAGCGTAGGGCGTCATATGTATGGCTATGGCGCTAAGTCTATGCGTGAGCAACTACAGCGCGGCGTTGGCGCTAATATGGGCATCGTCAACAGCATCGTCGGCACAACTGTTCTTGGCTATTACGTCATGCAACTTAAAGAGGTTGCCAAGGGCCGTGAGATGCGTCCACCATCTCCAGAGACATTTCTTGCCGCTGCCCTTCAAGGTGGTGGGCTTGGGATCTATGGTGATTTTCTGTTTGGTGAGGTCAATAGATATGGCGGCGGCACACTAGAAACACTTGCTGGGCCAGGTGTTGGCACTGCCGCTGAAGTCATTGATCTTCTGCAAAGAGCTAAGGGTGTTGTGGCTGGCGGTGATGAGGATTTTCGGGGTGATGTTGTTCGCTTAATCAAGGGAAATACACCATTTGCTAATTTGTTTTATACAAAGGAAGCCTTAAACTATCTAGTATGGTATCAGCTGCAAGAAACTATTAACCCTGGTTATCTTCGCCGCATGGAGCGCCGTATAGAACGAGAAAACAATACAACTTACTGGATGCCACCAACCAGTATCATTCAAACAGGAGGCGGTTTCCGGTAAGCAATTATTGGATCATCTGCAAAAATCTGGTATAGAGTAAACATAGACATAGGAAAATGACATGGCTGACATTCCAATAAATCCGGTTACACGCCGAGTTGAGTTCACAGGTAATACTGGAACTGGGCCTTTTGCGTTTACCTTTAACGTGCTTGCTCAGGC
>Ga0208544_10000447_pt1 | contig 32634 bp, 29 predicted proteins | sample DEB08_DNA_9_FD_184526 | JGI IMG/M metagenome (GOLD analysis project Ga0208544, IMG submission 184526) | Aqueous microbial communities from the Delaware River and Bay under freshwater to marine salinity gradient to study organic matter... | ecosystem: Environmental > Aquatic > Marine > Coastal ... | reverse complement strand
TCCATCACCCGCAGCAAATTCTGCGCGGCCTCTTGGGCTGGAACGGCCGGATGGCGGCCCAGGTATTTCTCGGTAAAGGCGGTCTGAACCGTACCGGGGTGCAGCGCCACACAAATGCTGTGCTTGTGGGTCCGGGCCAGTTCAATCGCGGCGGTATGCACCACCTGATTAACCGCCGCCTTGGCGCTGCGATAGCTGATCCAGCCGCCGATCCGGTTATCCCCGATGGACCCGACCCGCGCCGACAACACCGCCAGAACCCCGCGCCGGTCGCGCGGCAACAGATCATGCGCCCGCGCCAGCACCAGCGCCGGACCAACCGCGTTCAGGGCGAATTGATCCAGCATCGCCTGGGCATCAATCGCGCGGATGCTCTTCTCTGGTGCGGCACCGTTGATCTCAAGCGCGCCGGTGGCGATGACGATCCGGTCAAACACCCCAAGGTCCTTATTTATATGGTCTTTCACGCTTTGTGGATCGGTAATATCAAACCCGTCCACGCGGCGCGACACCTGTGTAACGCGCTCTCCTGCGGCGGTGCAGGCGGCGGACAATGCCGCGCCGATCCCGCCCGACGCCCCTATGATCAATGTCTGTTTCATGCGCAGGGACGTAGCGGGAAAAGGCCCACCTTCAATGGAGCAGGTCTGCGAAATTATGCCAAAGCGAGGTGTCAAAACAAAGGGCAATATCCCCCTTCCCATTTGAAAACACATCCTTATAACTGTGCCCATGACACAGGTCGCCCATATCCCCACTTTGCCGCTGATCCCTGCGGCTGCGCCATGTGCATCCCTACTGCTGCTAATCCGCCTCTGAGCGTGCCATTCCGGCGCGTCCGCTCAGAGGGCTCATGACCGCGCCATGGATTGAACAGCAGCAAACGAAAGAACCCGACATGACAGACACAACACAACAAGACCGCGTCTTGATCTTTGACACCACCCTGCGCGATGGCGAACAAAGTCCCGGTGCCACCATGACCCATGCCGAAAAGCTGGAGATCGCGGGGCTTTTGGACGAAATGGGCGTCGATATCATCGAGGCCGGTTTTCCCATCGCCTCTGAAGGTGATTTCGCAGCCGTCAGCGAAATTGCGAAAAATTCAAAGAATTCAGTAATCTGCGGCCTTGCCCGCGCACAGTTCGGCGATATCGACCGCTGCTGGGAGGCCGTAAAACACGCAGCCCAGCCGCGCATCCATACCTTCATCGGCACCTCGCCTCTGCACCGCGCCATTCCCAATCTGACCATGGATGAAATGGCCGACCGCATCCACGAGACAGTCAGCCACGCCCGCAATCTGTGCGACAACGTGCAATGGTCCCCGATGGACGCGACCCGGACAGAACTGGACTATCTCTACCGCACCGTCGAAATCGCGATCAAGGCCGGTGCCACCACGATCAATATCCCCGACACCGTAGGCTATACCGCCCCGCGCGAAAGCGCAGAGCTGATCCGCAAACTGCTGGAGAACGTGCCCGGCGCGGATGAGATCATCTTTGCCACCCACTGCCATAACGACCTGGGCATGGCCACCGCCAACAGCCTTGCAGCCGTTGAAGCAGGCGCGCGTCAAATTGAGTGTACAATCAACGGCTTGGGTGAACGCGCAGGCAATACCGCCCTCGAAGAGGTGGTAATGGCCCTGCGCGTACGCAATGACATCATGCCCTACCGGACCCAGATCGACGCCACCAAGATCATGAACATCTCGCGGCGGGTCGCGGCGGTTTCGGGCTTTGCGGTACAGTTCAACAAGGCCATCGTGGGCAAGAACGCCTTTGCCCATGAAAGCGGCATCCATCAGGATGGCATGCTGAAAAACGCCGAGACCTTTGAGATTATGCGCCCCGAGGACGTGGGCCTGTCCGAGACAAATATCGTCATGGGCAAACACTCTGGCCGGGCGGCATTGCGCTCCAAGCTGGAAGATCTGGGGTTCGAGTTGGGTGACAACCAGCTCAAGGATGTCTTTGTCCGGTTCAAGGAACTGGCAGATCGCAAAAAGGAAATCTACGAGGATGACCTTATCGCGCTGATGCGGACCTCCACTGACCCCGAGGAAGACCGGGTCAAGCTGGTGTCCATGCAGGTGGTCTGCGGCACGATGGGGCCGCAGAAAGCCGACATGGTGCTGAGCGTTGATGGCCAGGAACACAGCACCAGCCAGACCGGTGACGGCCCGGTGGATGCAGCGTTCAACTGCGTCAAGGCGCTGGTACCGCATAATGCCAGACTGCAACTCTATCAGGTGCATGCGGTAACCGAAGGCACCGATGCGCAGGCGACCGTCTCTGTCCGGATGGAAGAAGACGGGCGGATCGTGACAGGGCAATCAGCAGATACCGATACGGTTGTCTCTTCGACCCGCGCCTACATCCATGCGCTCAACCGCCTGCTGGTGCGCCGCGAAAAGGGCGGCACCGACAAGCGCGAAGTCAGCTACAAAGACATAAGCTGAGACACGTCAGCCTAAGGTGCAACAAGCAATTGATGCGCCTTAGGCCAAAGTTGCTGATGAGTATTTGGGCAAAAAGGAGCCAAGGCCCCGCTCCTTTTTGCCCAAATACTCATCAGCAGGTGCTCCGCGCGCAGACCTCTGGCGGGCTATACTAACCTCTGCGTGACGTCTCTATCTGGGATAGGGGTTTTTGGGGTCGCGGTCTGTACTGAGGGATGCTTGACCTCGCTCAACAATCATCACCGCCGCATCAGCCAGATGTTCACGTTCAATCGCATGCGCGCCCCTCGCGACCCGCAGCTTATGCGCCTCCAGCATGACCTCTGCATGGCTGGAGCCACGCGGCGGAATGAAGGTGTAGCAGGCCAGTTCGATCAACAGGCCCAAGGGGTCCTTGAAATAGATCGAATGCATGAACCCGCGGTCCTTGATCCCGGAATTGGAGACGCCGCGTTCCGCCAGCCGGTCCAGAACCTGATCAAACATGGCGCGGTCCAGTTCAAAGGCGATATGATGCACACAGCCGGGATCGGTTGGCGTGCGGTCATGCACGGGTTTGCGGTTCTCATTGCTGAAGATCGTGATCAGACGGCCATCGCCGGGATCAAAGTACAGATGACCCTCGTCGGGATTGTCAAGATTGGGCTGGTCAAAGATAAAGGGCATGCCAAGCACGCCTTCCCAGAAATCAATGCTGCTTTGCCGGTCTGCCCCGGTCAATGTGATATGGTGCACCCCAAGGCTCTGGATTTTCTTCATTTTGCGACTCTTCCCTCTATCATGGTTGCCCCTACCATAGCGCACCGGCGGGGAGATGCCTAAGGGTTCGAAAGACCCCCTTTCACCTGCCCTGCCTGATCCCTATAAGTGCCCTGATCCCGCCTCGTAAGAGTCGCGGGCAATTGGTATTTTTAACAGGATATGTGGGCGAATGAACCTCTTTGGAAATCTCCGTGGGCTATTTTCATCCGACATGGCAATCGATTTGGGTACGGCAAATACCCTGGTCTATGTCAAAGGCCGTGGGATTGTTCTGTCTGAACCTTCGGTGGTTGCCTATCATATCAAGGATGGCGTCAAGAAAGTTTTGGCCGTGGGCGAAGATGCCAAGCTGATGCTGGGCCGCACCCCCGGCAGCATCGAGGCGATCCGCCCGATGCGCGAAGGCGTGATTGCCGACTTTGACACCGCCGAGGAGATGATCAAACACTTCATCCGCAAGGTCCACAAACGTTCGACCTTTTCCAAGCCAAAGATCATCGTCTGCGTTCCGCATGGGGCGACGCCGGTTGAAAAGCGGGCGATCCGCCAATCCGTGCTTTCTGCCGGGGCGCGCCGCGCGGGGCTGATTGCCGAACCGATTGCAGCCGCCATCGGGGCGGGCATGCCGATCACCGATCCGACGGGCAACATGGTCGTGGACATCGGTGGTGGTACGACCGAAGTGGCCGTTCTGTCGCTTGGTGATATCGTCTATGCGCGCTCTGTGCGCGTGGGTGGTGACCGGATGGATGAGGCAATCATCAGCTACCTGCGCCGCCAGCAGAACCTGTTGGTCGGTGAAACGACGGCAGAGCGGATCAAGACATCCATCGGGACCGCCCGCATGCCCGACGACGGGCGCGGCACCTCGATGCAGATCCGCGGTCGCGACCTGTTGAACGGGGTGCCCAAAGAGATCGAAGTGACCCAGGCACAGATCGCCGAGGCGCTGGCCGAACCCGTCCAGCAGATCTGCGAAGCGGTGATGACAGCGCTTGAGACAACGCCGCCGGACCTGGCAGCCGACATCGTCGATCGCGGCGTGATGCTGACCGGGGGGGGCGCGCTGCTGGGCGATCTTGATCTGGCCTTGCGCGAACAGACCGGCCTTGCGGTTTCTATTGCGGATGAATCACTCAATTGTGTCGCCCTGGGCACCGGCAAGGCGCTGGAATTCGAAAAACAGCTGCGCCACGCCATCGACTACGACAGCTGATCTTTGCTAGGCTGACCCAACGTCCCTTCCAAAGGGCAGGAGCGCATGGACAATGGCAAGTGACCGTTCAAACGGCAGTGATTACACGGGACCGCTAAGGCGGCTTTTGCTGGTTGTTCTAATTTTGCTACTGGGGGCCACATTCCTGCTCTGGCGGATCGACAGCCCCCGTGTGGAACGGTTTCGCGCGCAGGTGACCGACAGGCTGGTGCCCAATCTTGACTGGGCCATGGCACCGGTCACAGGCGCGATCAACCTGCTGCGGGATTTCCAGTCGTATCAGCGCCTTTCGGAACAAAACAAGGAGCTGCGCAGCGAATTGCGCCAGATGCAAGCCTGGAAGGAAGCCGCCCTGCAGTTGGAACAGGAAAATGCGCGTTTGCTGGATCTGAACAAGGTTCGGCTTGATCCGCGCCTGACGTTCATCACCGGGGTGGTTCTGGCAGACTCCGGCTCGCCTTTCCGGCAATCCGTGCTGTTGAATGTTGGCAGCCGTGACGGGCTGGTCGATGGCTGGGCCACCATGGACGGTATCGGGCTTGTGGGACGCATCTCTGGGGTGGGGCAGAATACCGCGCGGGTGATCCTGCTGACCGATGCCTCCAGCCGTATTCCTGCACTGATCCAGCCCTCGGGTCAGCGGGCGATCGTGGCGGGGGATAATTCTGCCGCACCACCGATTGATTTTCTGGAAAACCCTGACCTTGTGCGCCCGGGCGACAGGGTGATCTCTTCGGGGGATGGCGGCGTGTTTCCGGCGGGCCTGTTGATTGGCCAGGTTGCCGCAGACCCCGGCGGGCGTTTGCGCGTAAGGCTGTCGGCGGATTATGAGCGGCTGGAGTTTTTGCGGGTGCTGCGCCATTACGGTACCGAAAACGTCACCGATACGGCCCAGATCATCACGCAGGACGGCCCCCTTGTTCAACCCGGCGAGGGGATCAGCGAATGAATGACCTGTCCCAGACCCGGCTTTGGCTGATGCGCGGATCCTTCATGCTGCTGACCGTATTGATCCTGTTTTTCCAGTTGCTCCCGCTTGAGACGACGCCGCGCATTTGGGCGGGACCGGATTTGCTGCTGTGCTTTGCCATGGCCTGGAGCATGAGGCGGCCTGAATATGTGCCGCCCCTGGCCCTTGCGCTTGCCTTTTTGCTGGCGGATTTGCTGCTGCAACGCCCTCCGGGGCTTTGGGCCATGTTTGCGCTGATGGCCTGTGAGAACCTGAAATCGCGGGGCCGGTCCCTGCGTGATGCAAATTTTGCCGCCGAATGGATCACCGTTGGTTTGATCATCCTGGTGATCACGGTGTTTGAACGGCTTGTGCTGGGGTTGGTGCTGGTGGATCTGCCGCTGCTGACGCTCACGCTGTCAGAGCTGGGGATGACGCTGCTGTTCTATCCTTTGGTCGTTGCGATCACGCATTTCCTGATGGGCGTCCGCAAGACGGCACCGGGGGATTTGGACGCATTGGGCCAACGGGTCTGAGGAGTTGACGATATGAGACGCAACCGCGCCGAAAACGAGGCAAGCCATGCCAAACTGACCCGCCGGGCCGCATTGCTGGGCGGTGCGCAGCTGCTGTTCATGGGCGGCCTTGCGGCGCGGATGCGGTATCTGCAAGTGGATCAGGCCGATCAGTTCAGGCTGCTGGCCGAGGAAAACCGGATCAACATCCGCCTGATCCCACCCACAAGAGGCGAAATTTTTGACCGCAATGGCGTGCGGCTGGCTGAAAACGTGCCCTCCTATCGCATCGTCATGGTGCGCGAAGATGCCGGCGACGTCGACGAGGTGATGGCCCGCCTGTCCCAGATCATCGAGATTGATCTGGAAACCTTTGAACGCGCCCTGGTCGAGATCAAACGCTCTGCCCCTTTTCTGCCTGTCACCATCATTGATGATGTCAGCTGGGATGAGGTCAGCAAGGTCAGCGTGAATGCACCCGCCCTGCCCGGTGTGACACCAGAGGTGGGCCTGACCCGCGTCTATCCGCGCGGGTCGGACTTTGCCCATGTGGTCGGGCGTGTGGGCCGGGTCAGCCAAAAGGATCTGGATGCGCTGGAAAATCCCGATCAGGTGCTGCGCATTCCCCGTTTCCAGATCGGCAAGCTGAACGTGGAGGCCCGCGCCGAGGATCTGTTGCGCGGCACAGCCGGCACCAAGCAGGTTGAGGTCAATGCAACAGGCCGCGTGATGCGCGAACTGGACCGGCGCGAAGGCCAATCCGGTGCCGACCTGCAGCTTACGGTCGATTCCAAGCTGCAAGGCTATGTTCAGGCCCGACTGAGCGGCGAAAGCGCCGCCGTGGTGATCGTGGATTGTGACACCGGCGATCTGGCCGCAATTGCATCGGCCCCCAGCTATGATCCGAACCTGTTCATCGGTGGCATTTCCTCTGCTGATTATGACCCGCTGCTGGAATCGAAATACCGCCCGCTTGTGAACAAGACCGTTCAAGGTGCCTATCCTCCGGGCTCTACCTTCAAGATGATCACGGCCATGGCAGCACTTGAGGAAGGGTTGATAGGCCCTGATGACACGGTCTACTGCCCTGGCCATCTTGAGGTGGCGGACCGGAAGTTTCACTGCTGGAAGCGCGCGGGCCATGGCTGGGTCGATCTGGGAGATTCGCTAAAGGAATCCTGTGACGTCTATTACTACGATCTAGCGCTGAAAGTCGGTATCGAGAAGATTTCGGCCATGGCAAACCGCTTTGGGCTGGGCATTCGTCATGAGCTGGCCCTGTCTTCCGTAAATTCGGGCCTGATGGCCACCAAGGAATGGAAGCGCAATGCGCGGGGCAGTGACTGGGTGATCGGGGATACCGTCAACTCCTCCATCGGGCAGGGTTTCATGCTGGCATCCCCCTTGCAATTGGCAGTCATGACCGCGCGGCTTGCCACCGGTCGCGACGTGACGCCGCGCCTGATCAAATCGGTTGATGGGATCGAGCAGCCCCTCGCGGGTGGCAGCCCGCTCAACATGAACGAAAACAACCTGCGCAAGATGCGCAATGCCATGTATGACGTGGTGAATGACCGGCGTGGCACCGCCTACCGCAGCCGCATCATCGCCGATGGCATGCGGATGGCGGGCAAGACGGGAACATCGCAGGTCCGCAACATCACCGCCGCCGAGCGCGCGCGGGGGGTGACAAAGAACGCGGATCTGCCATGGGAACGGCGCGACCACGCGCTGTTTGTGGGCTTTGCCCCCTATGACAAGCCGCGCTATGCGGTGTCGGTTCTGGTGGAACATGGCGGGGGCGGGTCGACTGCTGCGGCCCCCATCGCACGCGACGTGATGCTGCAGGCCCTCGCGGGGGGGGAGCCACCGCTTGAGGCCTATCCCACAGCTGACCGCGCCCGGATCAAGGTGCAGCAGGAACAGCTGCGTGATGTCCAGCCTCAGGCCGCCATCGACGGAAAAGATCAGGCATGAGCTATCTTGAATATACCGTCAAATCGGTCCCTACCGGGTTTCGGAAAATCCTGCATCTGAACTGGCCGCTGGCCTTGCTGCTTGCCTCTGTCTGCGGCGTTGGCTTCTTGATGCTCTATTCTGTTGCGGGCGGGTCCTTTACCCCTTGGGCAGAGCCGCAGATGAAGCGTTTTGCGCTTGGCCTTGCGGTCATGTTCTTTGTTGCGATGGTCCCTATATGGCTTTGGCGCAACCTGTCTGGTCTGGGCTATGCTGTGTCCTTGTTACTGCTGGTTGCGGTGGCGCTGGTGGGGGATGCGCGCAAAGGATCGCAGCGCTGGCTGGATCTGGGGTTTGTTGATCTGCAGCCCTCTGAGCTGATGAAGATCACCCTGGTGATGTTTCTGGCCGCCTATTATGACTGGTTGCCCGCAAAGAAAGTATCGCGGCCCCTGTGGGTTTTGTTGCCTGTGGTGATCATCATGGCACCGACCGCATTGGTGCTGGAACAGCCTGATCTGGGAACCTCCATTCTGCTGCTGGCTGCAGGCGGCGGGTTGATGTTTCTGGCGGGGGTGCATTGGGCTTATTTTGCGGCTGTCGGTGCCTCTGGCATCGGGTTGATCACGGCGGTCTTTGCATCGCGCGGCACCGGCTGGCAGCTGCTGAACGACTATCAGTATCGGCGGATTGATACCTTTCTGGACCCTGCCGCCGATCCGCTGGGGGCGGGCTATCACATCACCCAGTCCAAGATTGCGCTGGGGTCGGGTGGCTGGACCGGGCGCGGGTTCATGCAAGGGACCCAGTCGCGGCTGAACTTCCTGCCCGAGAAACACACCGACTTCATCTTTACCACATTGGCTGAGGAATTCGGCTTTGTCGGTGCATTTTCCCTTCTGGGGCTTTATGCCCTGATCATCATCTTTTGCGTTGTAACCGCCATCCGCAACAAGGACCGTTTCTCATCCCTGCTCACCTTGGGCATTGCCCTGAACTTCTTTTTGTTCTTTGCGGTCAATATGTCGATGGTGATGGGCATGGCCCCGGTCGTCGGTGTGCCGCTGCCCCTGGTCAGCTATGGTGGATCTGCGATGCTGGTGCTGATGCTGGCCTTTGGACTGGTCCAGTCCGCCCATGTTCACAGACCGAGGTAATACCATGACGCTAAATATCCTTTTTGCCGCCAAGCAAGAACGCTGGGACATCTATGCAGCCCCCTTGCGCAAGGCGCTGGCAGAAGCGGGGATCACCGCCAACCTGTCGATGGATCTGGCGGCAGATCAGGTCGATTACATCGTCTATGCCCCCAATAGCGCGGTGCAGGATTTTACGCCCTTTACCCGCGCCAAGGCCGTGCTGAACCTTTGGGCCGGGGTCGAAACCGTTGTGGGCAACGAGACGCTGCAGATCCCTTTGGCGCGCATGGTTGACCCCGGACTGACGGCCGGCATGGTCGAATGGGTGACAGGGCATGTGATGCGTTATCATCTGGGGATGGACACCGACATTCTGCGCCGGGATGCAAAGTGGGAACCCCGCACGCCGCCACTGGCCCAAGAGCGCAGCGTTGTGATCCTGGGGATGGGTGCCCTGGGCAGTGCCGCTGCGCGCACGCTGGTCAGCCTGGGATTCCAGGTAACCGGATGGTCGCGCAGCGCCAAATCCGTAGACGGTGTGACCTGTCTGCATGGGCCAGAGGGTCTGCGCAGCGCCCTGACCAAGGCCGAGATCGCTGTCCTGCTGCTGCCCGATACGCCTGCCACGGAAAACACGCTGAACGCTGATACATTGGCGCTGATGCCCAAGGGCGCATTTATCATCAACCCCGGTCGTGGGCCGCTGATTGAGGATGACGCCCTGCTGGCGGCACTGGATGCCGGGCATATCGCCCATGCCACATTGGATGTCTTTCGCGTTGAACCCCTGCCGGCGGATCACCCCTATTGGGCGCATCCGCAGGTCACCGTCACGCCCCATATCGCGGCAGAGACCCGCGCGCTGACCGCATCCCAGGCGATTGTCGAAAACATCCGCCGCGGCGAGGCGGGGGAGCCGTTTGTGAACCTGGTGGATCGCAAGCTGGGCTACTGACCCCGGCTGCCAGAGATAAAAAAGGGCGGTGGCATCACCTTATGCCCCGCCCTTTGTCCTTTATGCGACAGCGGCTCAGGCTGCCAGACCGCGCCCCTTGAGCAGGGCCTCAACCCCCGGCAACCGCCCCCTGAACGCAACATACAGCTCTGCCGCATCCTGAGAGCCACCAGCCGACAGGATATGGGTTTCCAACGCCTGTGCACGGTCCGCGTCAAAGGCACCACCGGCTTCCTCAAAGGCTTCGAAGGCATCCGCATCCATCACCTCTGACCACATGTAGCTGTAATAGCCGCTGGAATAGCCATCGCCCGAAAACACATGGGCGAATTGGGGCGTGGCATGGCGCATGCGGATCGCGTCGGGCATGCCGATTTCCGCCAGAACCTCGGCCTGTTTGGCCATTGGGTCGGCAGGTGCACCCCCATCGTGAAACGCCAGATCGACCAGGGCAGAGGCCACATATTCGACCGTCTGGAAACCCATGTCAAAGGTCGCAGCCCCCAGTACCTTTTCCAGCATTTCCTGAGGCATTGGCGCGCCGGTCTTGGCGTGGGTCGCGAATTCGCCCAGCACTTCGGGCACTTCCAGCCAGTGTTCATAAAGCTGGCTCGGCAGTTCCACAAAGTCACGTGCGACCGATGTGCCGCTGATGCTTTCGTAGGTCACGTTGGACAACATCTGGTGCAACGCATGGCCAAATTCATGAAACAGCGTGCGCGCATCATCATAGGACAAAAGCGCGGGATCGGATTTGGCAAAGTTGCACACGTTGATCACGACGGGCGACTGAACCTGCGGGAACTTGGCCTGTGCGCGCATGGCCGAACACCATGCACCAGATCGTTTGGACCCCCGGGCAAAGTAATCACCGATAAACACCGCCACATGCTGCCCCTTGCGCGTGACTTCCCAGGCGCGGCAGTCGGGGTGGTAAAGCGGCACATCAAGCGGTTTGAATTCAAGGCCGAACAGCCGGTTTGCACAGGCAAAAGAGGCCTCAATCATGCGGTCCAGCTGGAAATAGGGTTTGAGGGCGGCCTCATCCAGATCATGTTCGGCGGCGCGGCGTTTTTCAGCGTAATAGCGCCAGTCCCAAGGGGCCAGATCACCGTTCACGCCATCGGCATGCATCATCTGCGTCAGCACGGCTGCATCGGCATTGGCCTGCGCCTTGGCCGGTTCCCAGACCTGCATCAGCAGATCGCGGACAGCCTGGGGCGTCTTGGCCATTTCGGTTTCCAGCTTGAAGGCCGAGAAATTCTCATATCCCAGCAATTTGGCCCGTTCCTCGCGCAGGCTCAGGGTTTCTGCCGCGATGCCACGGTTGTCTGTCTTGCCACCATTCGCGCCGCGGGCCTCCCAGGCGCGGAATGCCTTTTCGCGCAGATCGCGGCGCGGGGAGAATTGCAAGAAAGGCACGATCAATGACCGCGACAGCGTGACAACGGGGCCAGCCGCCCCTTTTTCCTCACCTGCCGCACGGGCGGCACCGATCACAAAATCAGGCAGCCCTTGAAGATCATCCTCGGACAGTTCCATGAACCATTCGCGTTCATCCGCCAGCAGGTTCTGGGTGAATTCGGTTCCCAACACGGCAAGCCGCCCCTTGATCTCTTTCATCCGGGCCTCTTGGGCACCGGATAGGGCCGCACCGGCGCGCACGAACCCCCTGTGGGTCAGCATCAGCACACGCGCCTGTTCGTCGGTCAGCTTCAGCGTGTCGCGCTGATCCCAGACGGCGGCGACACGCGCAAACAGCGCCTTGTTGCCAGAGATTTCTGCGAAATGCGCGGCCAGTTTTGGCGAAAACGCGCGCTGCAGGTCTTCGCGTGCGGGGTTGCTGTCGGCACCTGCAACGGTGAAAAACACGCCCAATACTTTGTCCAGCGCCTTGCCCACTGCCTCCAGCGCTTCGACCGTATTGGCAAAGGTGGCAGGCTCCGGATTGGTTGCGATGGCGTCAATCTCGGCGTTATGGGCGGCAAGCGCGTGATCCATTGCGGGGGCAAAATCTTCGTCTTTGACCTGATCAAAAGGGGCCAATCCGAAGGGGGTATTCCAGTCTGGGAGCAGTGGATTTGTCATAGGTATTCTCCTTTGCCCTTACAGCTAAGGGCGGCATGTCCGCGATACAATCGTACCCGGTAATAATCAGATCAATCAGGCGGTCCCACAGGTCGGACAATCGGCCCGGCGCTGCAATTGGATCGTGCGGCTTTCGCCATAAAGCGCATCATAAATCAGCATCTGTCCCCGCGCCGCCGTACCGGCCCCGGTAAGCACCTTGATCGCCTCAACCGCCATCATGGAGCCGATGACACCCGGCAGCGGGCCGATCACACCGGCATCAGCGCAACTGGGGGCCAGATGTGCTGCGGGTGCCTGGGCAAAGATACATTGGTAACAGGGCGCTCCTGAGGCCGGATCAAAGACCGACATCTGCCCTTCCCACTGGCTCAGCGCACCGGAAATCAGCGGCACCTTGGCCGCTACACAGGCGGCATTGACCAGATAGCGGGTGTCGAAGTTATCGGTGCCGTCCAGCACCAGATCATACTCCGCGATCAGCTCTGCGGCGATGTCATCGGTCAGTCTGCGGTGGTAGGGACGGACAGTGACGAAAGGGTTTTGCGCCTGCATCTGGGCCTGGGCCGAAAACACTTTGGGCATGCCGATGTTGGCATCGGGATGGATGATCTGGCGTTGCAGATTGGCGTTTTCCACCAGATCATCGTCAATCACACCGATCGTGCCGACCCCTGCCGCAGCCAGATATTGCAGCACAGGTGCCCCCAGGCCACCGGCCCCCACGACCAGAACCTTGGCGTTTTTCAGTGCCTTTTGTCCGACCCCGCCGACCTCTCGCAATACGATGTGGCGGGCGTAGCGGTTCAATTCAGTCTCGGAAAAGGCGGCGGGTCTGGACATAGGTGTTTCGGACGGGACCCCTGCCGCCTTGGCCCGAAGGGTGCGGATGACCCAGCGGTAGCCCCAGAAGATCAGCACAAAGCCGCCCAGGATCAGCCAAAGCGCCGCGCTGCCCCCCGTGGCCACACGCAGCGGGTTGGTGACCGGAAATACCACCTGAATGCCCAGAACCGCGACATAGAGCAGCCCCAGGAATGCGCTGCGTACCTCGCGGCTGGCCCCCATACGGCCACCGCCAAACCAGATGGCCGCCGCCAACAGCAATACCAATACCATTATTCTACCCCGGTTGATCCAAATCCGCCGCCCGCGCGCTGGGTGCTTCCCAGGGCGGCGACTGTGGCAAAGGTAGCCTGCACCACCGGGGCTGCCACCATTTGTGCGATACGCATGCCATGGGTGATCTCAAACGGGTCCGCCCCCAGGTTCAGGACGATCACGCCCACGACCCCGCGATAGTCGCTGTCGATGGTGCCCGGAGCGTTCGGCAACGTCAGACCCTGTTTCAACGCCAGACCGGAACGGGGACGGATCTGCACCTCGAACCCTTGTGGAATTTCCATGTGCAGGCCGGTCGATATCAGGGCGCGCCCCATGGGCGGCAAGACCACAGCGCCCTGGGGCAGGTTTGCCCGCAGGTCTGCACCGGCGGCACCTGTCGTCTCATATGCTGGCAGGCCAAGCGTTTGATCAGCCCCCTGCGCCCATGTGCATTTGATCTCAACCACGGCTCAGCCCAGCGCCTCGGCGATGCGGGCGGCCAGTTTTTGCGCCACCTGTGTCTTGCCCATGCGCGGCCAGCCTTCGGCACCGGCATCAGAGATCAGCGTGACCGCATTTTCACTGCCTCCCATGATCCCCGTCTCGGGCGAGACATCATTGGCCACGATCCAGTCACATCCCTTGCGGGCCCGTTTGGCGGTCGCGTTTTCGATGACATCATTGGTTTCTGCGGCAAAGCCCACCACCAATGGCGGGCGGCCCTTTTTCATCTGGCTGACGAATTTGAGGATGTCGGGGTTTTCGGCAAAGGTAAGGGTGGGCAATCCGTCCTTGGATTTCTTGAGCTTGCGGTCGCGGGCCCCCTCAACGCGCCAGTCGGCCACGGCGGCGGCAAATACGCCGGCATCGACCGGCAGGCTGGCCTCTACCGCTTCCAGCATCTGCTGGGCGGTCTGCACGCGGATCACCCTGACCCCGTCGGGGGGCGGCACATCGGCTGGCCCCGTGACAAAGATCACTTCTGCGCCCAAGGCGGCCAAAGCGCGGGCAATCGCGGTGCCCTGCGCGCCTGAGGACCGGTTTGCGATATAGCGCACCGGATCAATCGGTTCATGGGTCGGACCAGAGGTGACCAGGATCCGTTTGCCGCTCAGCGGGCCCTCAGACAGATTCGCCTCGATCGCCGTGACAATCTCAAGCGGTTCGGACATGCGGCCGGGTCCGTATTCACCGCAGGCCATATCGCCCTCATTAGGGCCAATGACCGTGATGCCATCGGCGCGCAGCGTGTCTAGATTGCGCTGAGTTGCGGCATGTTCCCACATGCGGACATTCATTGCGGGCGCTATCAGCACCGGCGTGTCCGTCGCCAGCAACAGGGTTGATGCCAGATCGTTGGCATGCCCCTGCGCCATCTTGGCCATCAAATCTGCGGTAGCGGGCGCAACAACGATCAGGTCGGCCACACGGCTTAGCTGGATATGGCCCATCTCGGCCTCATCACCGAGGTCAAACAGATCGCGGAACAGTTTTTTGCCAGCCAGCGCGGTCACGGACAACGGGGTGACGAATTCTTCACCGGCGCGGGTCAGGACCGGCGTTACATCTGCACCGCGTTCGCGCAGCCGCCGGATCAGGTCAAGCGATTTGAACGCAGCTATCCCACCGCCGATGATCAGCAGAATGTGTTTCCCTGCCAGCATGCTCCGCCCTTCCTTGGCCCGTCAATTCAACCAGACCATAGGACGCAAGCCAAGGGCATGCCAGCCCTGACGCGAAGCGATCAGTTCAGGAAGTGGAAAACTTCGCGGGACTGACCCTCAAGCGATTTACGCATCTTCATGAAAGCGGCAGCTTCCAATTGGCGTACACGCTCCTTTGACAGCTTCAACTCTTCACCAAGGCTTTCCAATGTGCGCGGCTCTTCGCGCAGCTTGCGTTCGCGCACGATGAACTGCTCACGATCGTTCAATTCTCTCATCGCGGCCAACAGCCAAGCGCGCAGCTGTTCTGTATCATGGCTGTCCTCGACACGCTCGGCGGCCTGCGCACTGTCATCAACCAATGCGTCAATCCACTCTCTGCCTTCGTCTTCGGCCGATTGGGTCGCGTTCAGCGAATAGTCAGAGCCGGACAAGCGGCCTTCCATCATCTCTACATCATGCAAAGGCACACCAATCTCAGTAGAGATCATCTGACGCAGCTGGTATTTGTCCAGCGTTTCGCCCGCTGCTGCCGCCTCGCGCTCAAGCCGGGCCTGAACACGGCGCATGTTGAAAAACAAAGATTTCTGCGAAGATGTCGAACCGGTCCGCACCATGGACCAGTTGCGCATGACATGGTCCTGAATGCTGGCCTTGATCCACCACACCGCATAGGTCGAAAACCGCACCCCGCGATCGGGATCAAACTTGTCCGCCGCCTTCATCAGGCCCAGACCCGCTTCCTGGATCAGGTCGTTCATCGGCGCGCCGTAGCGCTTGAATTTGCCCGCCATGGAAATCGCCAGCCGCATATAGGCGGTGATCAAACGGTGCAGGGCTGCCTCGTCGCGCTGATCGCGCCAGGCATAGGCCAGCTTCAGCTCTGTGTCCGCGTCCAGCAGTTCTGCTTTCATCGCGGTACGGGTCAGTGAGAATTCGCGTGCCGTTTGCAGTGTCATCTTCGATTTTCCCTGATCTTGGTCGCACGCCTTGTGACGTGCTGTTGGTTCCTTTACGCACTCACCACTGGTTTGGTTCCCGAAAAAAGTGAAAGAAATGTTTCCACAATCAACTTTTGTTTTAGGGGGGGCTGCCTCTGGCAAGTCCCAATGGGCAGAGGAATTTGTCAAATCTTGCGGTTTGCCAATGGTTTACCTTGCCACGGGGCAGGTCTTTGATGCTGAGGTCGCGGCCCGGGTCGAGGTTCATAAAAAGCGCAGGGATGAACGCTGGCACACAGTTGAGGTTCCTTTGGACCTTGGTCCGGCATTGGCCGATATCCCGTCTGATCATATCGTGCTGATTGATTGCGCGACCATGTGGCTGACCAATCAAATGATGGAAAACGCGGATCTTGCCGCCGCGCAATTGGATCTGGTCGCCGCCTTGCGCGGCTGTGTGGCACCTTGGGTCATCGTCTCAAACGAAGTGGGACAGGGCATCGTCCCTGACAACGCCCTGTCACGGCAGTTTCGCGAAGCGCAGGGCAGGCTGAACATTGCACTGGCAGCCCATGCAGAGCTGGCCGTGCAGGTGATCGCCGGGTTGCCACAGGTTTTGAAAGGACAGCTGCCATGACCGTCTGGCATTGGGTCCGCCACGGGCCAACCCATGAAAAGACCTTTGTTGGATGGCGCGACGTGCCCGCCGATCTGTCTGACACGGCACAGATCGAGCGGCTTCACCGGCATCTTCCCCTCGATGCGATGATGATCTCTTCCGATCTGATCCGCTGCGTGGCGACGGCAGATGTCTTGGGCATCCCCAGCCGCCAACGCCTGCCCCATCACGCCGACCTGCGAGAGTTACATTTCGGCGTCTGGGACGGCATGCATTTTACCGAAGTCAGCAAACGCGATCCAGAGCTGTCGCGCGCTTATTGGGAAAAGCCGGGCGATGTGGTGGCACCGGGCGGCGAAAGCTGGAACCAGGCCTCTGCCCGTGTCAGCCGCGTGGTCGATGCGATGAACGCCGCGCATCCGGCGGCGCATATCATCGCCGTGGCCCATTTCGGTGTGATTTTGACACAGGTGCAGCGCGCGCTTGGCGTCACGCCCTATCAGGCGATGGCGCATAAGATCGACAATCTGTCCGTCACGACCCTGCGCCATGACGCTGGCAATTGGCACGCCGAAGCAATCAATCACCTACCGTGATGACGGGAGGCACATAATAGCGTTTGCCGGGGCGCTATGTGGCCGCATAGATTAATCGTCATGACTTATGACCTTTACATCGGCGATCGTACCTTCTCCAGCTGGTCCTTGCGGGGCTGGCTGATGTTGGAGAAATTCAACCTGCCCTATCGGACCCATATGGTTGGTCTGTACAGCGGCACAATGGCTGCCGAGCTGGCACCACTTGCCCCCGCCAAACTGGTGCCTGCGATGCGCACGCCAGAGGGGACAGTCGTCGGCGAGACCCTTGCCATGGCAGAGACATTGGCAGAGCGGCACCCCGAGGCGGGCCTTTGGCCCGCAGACCCCGCAGCACGCGCCACCGCACGGTGGCTGTCAGCGGCGATGTGTTCGGGTTTTTCAGCCCTGCGCGGGGCCTGTCCCATGCAGTTGCAGCATGTGAACGTAGGATTTGTGCCCAGCGCCGAGGTTCTGGCAGATCTGGCCCGGATCGAAGAGCTGTGGGTCCATGCCCGAAGCTTGCGCCAGACAGAAGGGCCCTGGCTCTTTGGCGGTTACAGCCTTGCGGATGTCTTCTATGCCCCGGTGGCGGCGCGCATTTTGGGCTATGACTTGCCCGTCTCCGATGCGGCGCGCGCCTATTGCATGACCACTGTTGAGGATGCCGCCTTCAAGGCTTGGCGGGCAGAGGGGCTGAAAGTGACCTATGACCCCTTTCCCTATGATCTGGGCATGCCGACGCGGCCCTGGCCCTAAGGTGCAGCCGATACTTTGGCTGCCGTTAATCATTCCTAAAGACACCCTGCCTACCCATTAACCATTCACATGGGAGAGTGGCGTGGTTTCACGGGCCTATACAGTCGCGTTTCAGGGGGTGGAGGCCCGCATCGTCGAGGTGCAATGTGCGGTCACCGCCGGTCTGCCGGCCTTTTCCATCGTAGGCCTGCCGGACAAGGCCGTGTCAGAGGCCCGCGACCGCGTGCGCACGGCCCTGACCTCTATGGCGATTGCGCTGCCGTCCAAACGCATCACCGTCAACCTAAGCCCTGCGGATCTGCCAAAGGAGGGCAGTCATTTCGATCTGCCCATTGCCTTTGCCCTGCTGGCCGCACTGGACATCCTGCCGGCGGATGTGACCGAAACCGTCGTGGCATTGGGAGAGCTGTCCCTGGACGGCACGCTGGTGCCCGTGGTGGGTGCCTTGCCCGCCGCGATGGCCGCGGCGGAACACAACCGCAGCCTGCTTTGCCCGCTTGGATCCGGGGCCGAAGCCGCCTGGGTCGGTCAGGCCGAGGTGATCGCGGCTGCCACACTGGGCGATGTGGTGCGGCACTATACCGGGCAGAATACGCTGAGCCCGGCTGAGCCGGGCGAAGTCAGCCTTGGCCCTCAGGGGCGCGACCTGCGCGAGGTCAAGGGGCAGGAACGTGCCAAACGCGCCCTGGAAATTGCGGCAGCGGGTCGGCATCACCTTATGCTGGTCGGCACGCCGGGCTCTGGCAAAAGCATGCTTGCGGCGCGGCTGCCCTCTATCCTGCCGCCCCTGTCGGCGGCCGAGGCACTGGACACATCCATGATCCATTCGCTGGCCGGTCTGCTGGACGAAGGGGGCATTTCCCGCGCGCGACCCTTTCGCGAACCCCATCACACCGCGTCGATGGCTGCGATTATCGGGGGGGGACGGCAGGCAAAACCGGGCGAGGTCAGCCTGGCCCATAACGGCGTTTTGTTCATGGACGAATTTCCCGAATTTCCCCGCATGGTTCTGGAAACCCTCAGGCAACCGATTGAAACCGGCGAAGTGATGATCGCAAGGGCCAATGCCCATGTGAAATATCCCTGCAAGTTCATGCTGGTCGCGGCGGCCAATCCCTGTAAATGCGGCTATCTTTCCGATCCCGCCCGCGCCTGCGCCCGGGTCCCCCAATGCGGCGATGACTACATGGGCCGGATATCAGGCCCGCTGATGGACCGCTTTGATCTGCGGGTGGATGTCCCACCGGTTGCCTTTACCGATCTTGACCTGCCGGCCAGCGGGCCAAGCTCTGCCGAAGTCGCGGCCCGTGTTGCCGCTGCCCGCGAGGTGCAGCGCCAACGCTTTTCAGGCAAGACAGGCCTGCGCGTCAATGCGGATGCCGAAGGGGATATGCTGGAACAGATCGCAAGCCCCGATGCAGAGGCCCGTGCCCTGCTGATGCGCGTGGCCGAAAGGTTTCACCTGTCGGCGCGGGGCTATCACCGGGTCATGCGGGTGGCGCGCACGATTGCGGATCTGGACGGGGCCGAAACCGTGGCCAAGCCCCATATCGCAGAGGCGGTCAGTTTCCGCCTGCCTGCGGCAATTGTTGCCTGATCCAATCGGCCAGATCATCCAATGTCTGGCGCGCCTCGGGCAGGATATTGTGAAAGATCGGCCAGGCATGCGGCAGGTCCCGCTGCTCAATATAGGTCACGGCAACCTTGGAGGCCTGCATCAGGGCCGTCATGCGACGGGCGTCATCACGCAGGATTTCTGTGTCCCCGGCAGTGATCCAGACGGGTGGTGCCCCCGCAAAATTTGCAAAAAGGGGGCTCGCGCGGGGATCGTCCGCTGCATGCCCCTGCAAATACATCTCTGCCATTTGCGCGGCACGATCTGCGGGCAGCACCGCCTCGACCTCGGAGTTATACCGAAAACTGTCGCCGGAATAGGAAAGATCCGTCAACGGCGAAAAACAAAAGACCGCGCCGGGCAAATCCGCCTGATCCGCCAGAAGCTGCCCCAATAGCGCCAGGGCCAGGGCACCGCCTGCACTGTCCCCGCCGATCACGATTTGCCTTGCGGGGACGCCGCTGGCGCATAGACCGTCAAAGGCCACGCGCACATCGTCAAAGGCTGCGGGAAAGGGCGCTTCGGGGGCCCGGCGATAGCGCGGCATGACCACCCGAGCGGCCAGACGTTTGCCCAATGCAGCCGCCATCGCCGCATGGGTGCGCGGACTGCCAAAGATAAAACCACCGCCATGGATATAGAAAATCACCGCAGTGCTGCTCAACTCTTCGGGAACGACCTCAAGCACATCGGCGCGCCGCCCGTCATGTTCCAGAACCTGCCATTGCATCTGGGTGCCGCGCGGGGCGTGAAAAAACATCCGCGCGCTCCACTCCAGTCGGCGGCGCAGGCCCTGGGCGTCCGCCATCCGCCGCAGGGTTGGTTTTTCGACATGCCGCAGCCAAAAGTTGAGAAGTCGAGCCCTAAAGCTCACGCGCGGCGCGCCTCGATCGCCTCCCAGATTTTGGCTGCGATATTCACGCCGTCAAACCGCTCCAGCTCCTGGATACCGGTGGGTGAGGTCAGGTTGATCTCGGTCAGGTAATCGCCAATCACGTCAATGCCGACAAAAACCTGTCCCTTTTCCTTCAAAAGCGGACCGATGGTGGCGCAAATCTCCAGATCACGCTCCGTCAGGCCGATCTTTTCGGGCCTGCCACCGACATGCATGTTGGAACGGGTCTCGCCTTCGGCCGGAACCCGGTTGATCGCGCCCACAGCCTCACCTTCAACAAGAATGACGCGTTTGTCGCCCTTTGACACAGCCGGCAGGAATTTCTGTACGATCAACGGCTCGCGCGAAAAGCTGCTGAACAGCTCATGGAGCGAGCCAAGGTTGCGGTCCTCAACGGTCAGACGGAACACGCCCGCACCGCCGTTGCCATACAAGGGCTTGAGGATCACATCACCATGTTTCGCCTTGAACGCCTTGATGGTGTCCAGATCACGGGCAATTGTTGTCGGTGGCGTCAGTTCGGGAAAATTCAGAACCAAGAGTTTTTCGGGGTAATTGCGCACCCAGAACGGATCATTGACAACCAGCGTCGTTGCCTTGATCCGGTCCAGCAGATGTGTCGTCGTGATATAATGCATGTCAAAGGGCGGATCCTGCCGCAGCCAGACAACGTCAAAATCGGCAAGGTCCACTTCCCGTTCGGGTCCCATCTGCGCATGTTCACCCTGCACCCTTTGTACGGTAAAATCCTGCCCGCGTGCGGTAACGCGCCCTTCTTGGTAGGCTAATTTGTCTGGGGAATAGAAGAACAGCGAATGCCCCCGCGCCTGTGCTTCTTCGGCTAGGCGAAAGCTGCTGTCCGCGTTGATGTTCACATCCCCGATTGGGTCCATCTGAAAGGCGATTTTCATGGGTATATCCTTGCTGCTTACCCTTTAAATGGCCCAGCAGGATACAAGGTGCAATGGGTCAGCCCTGTCCAAACGCGTTTTCGATGATCTGCATGTCACCCGAACCATCCACCAAAGCCACGTCAAACCGAACGTGTGTCAGGCTACCGCCCGGCTCTGTGCCCAAAAACTCTTCGGCGGCGGCATAGATACGGCGCATCTGCCTGATCGTCAGGCTTTCGGCGGCGCGGGCCAAATTGCGGCTTTGCTTCACCTCAACAAAGACCAGTCCCGTGCCATCGCGGACAATCAGATCGATTTCGCCGCCCTTGCCACGCCAGCGACGTCGCGCAACTGCAAATCCCCGGCGCTCATAATCCTGTGCGATGCGGTGTTCGGCGGCAAGTCCCGCCTGAAATGCCATTGCGCCACGGTGATGCCTGATCCGGGTTCCGGTCATATTTCATCCAACTCAATTTTCATTCGATGCCATTATTTATGATCCGTTTCACGTATCATCCGGTTCATTGTCCGGCTTACCAAGCGCCAATGCCGCCTGATAAATCTGGCGGCGCGGCAACCCATGCGCCTGGGCAACCATATCTGCAGCATCACGCACCGACATACCGGTCAAAGCCCGACGCAGGTCCGACTCTATGTCAGTTTGATTAACAGTTTCTGAATGTCCCCGGTCCACCAGCACGACAACCTCGCCTTTCGGGGCGGCTGTGGCGTAGCCTTGTGCAAGATCGGCCAGGGTTCCGCGCCGGATCTCTTCAAATTTCTTTGTCAGTTCTCGGCATACAGCGGCTTTGCGATCTGCCCCCAATGCCGTTGCCGCATCGCGCAGCATGGCACCCAACCGTTTGGGCGATTCGTAAAAAGCCAACGTGCCGGGAATATCGCGCAGTTTTTCCAGTGCCGTCAGCCGGGCGGCTTTGGAATTGGGCAAGAAGCCAGCAAAAAAGAAGGCATCCGTCGGCAAGCCCCCCAGCGCCAATGCGGTCAGCACCGCAGAGGGCCCTGGCGCGCAGGTCATGGTAATCCCGCCTTCTGCCCCCGCGCGGGCCAACTCAAACCCCGGATCCGCAATCAGGGGCATCCCCGCCTCAGAGGCATAGGCCACGGATTTACCCTCACGCACCGCCTCGACCAGGCGGGTTTGAACACCGGTGCCGCTATGGTCGTGCAGCGCCAAGATCCGACGGTCCCCAAGCGGCACCCCGTGAATGTCCATCAGTTTGCGCAGACTGCGCGTGTCCTCGGCCGCCAGCACATCGGCAGAGGCCAGCACATCAAGCGCGCGCAGCGTGATGTCCCGCGCAGTTCCAATCGGCACGCCGACAAAGTACAATCCTGCCGTCAAGGGCACCTTTTGATAATTCATGCTGGACCCGCCTTTTGCACCCTCTATGATCACGCCCGAGAAATGCGGTGTGATGCCACCGTTCTGACCTTTGTGGGAGTGAGTTCAAGATGATTGCCTTTTTCGATGCCAGCCGCAAGAAGATGCGGCTTTTCCTGCTGCCTTTGTTTGCGATACTTTTGGCCGCCTGCGACCCCGCAGCTATGGGAAGCATCGCAAATTCCGGTGGACCGAAAATCGACACAGCAGCACCGGTTCCCGTGGCCCTGCTCATTCCTCGCGGCGGCTCGGGAGGTGATAATCTTTTGGCGGATAACCTTGAAAATGCTGCGCGTCTGGCGATGCGTGATCTGGACGGCGTCCAGATTGACCTGCGCGTCTATGGCACGGCAGGCAATGCCACCACCGCCGCCAGCATGGCCGCACAGGCCGTCAGCGAAGGGGCCAAGATCATCATCGGGCCAGTCTACGGCGAGGCGGCAAATGCAGCCGGCGTTGCCGTGGCGGCCAAGGGTGTGAATGTCTTGTCCTTCTCCAACAACGCCACCATCGCCGGGGGCAATGTCTTTGTGCTTGGACCAACCTTTGCGAATACGGCCAATCGTATGGTGGGATATGCCAAACGGACCGGTAAGGACCGGATCGTCATCCTGCATGGGCAGGATGTTGCCGGCCAATTGGGCCGCAATGCCATCCAACAGGCGATCTCGGCCAATGGTGCCACGCTTGCGGGCACTGTCGATTACGCCCTGAGCCAGGATTCGGTCGTGGCCGCTGTCCCCAAGGTAAAGGCCACGATTGACAGCACCGGTGCCAACGCGCTTTTCCTGACAACATCGTCCTCCTCTGCCTTGCCGTTGTTTGCACAGCTTTTGCCAGAGGCGGGTGTGCAGGCAGGGTCGGTGCAATATATCGGCCTGACCCGCTGGGACATTCCCCCGCAAACGCTTGAGCTGCCCGGCGTGCAGGGTGGCATCTTTGCCCTGCCCGACCCAGGCGCATCAGAGGCTTTCAAACAGAAATATGCTGCGGCATACGGCGAGAGCCCGCATCCTTTGGCCAGTCTGGCCTTTGACGGGATTGCGGCTGTCGGGGCCCTGGCCAAGACGGGGAAATCTGATGCATTGACCGGCGCCTCCCTGACCCAAGGCGCAGGTTTTCGTGGGGCCACCGGCATCTTCCGTCTGCGCAGCGATGGCACTAATGAACGCGGCCTTGCCGTGGCAACCGTGCGCGACAAGGGCGTTGTCATGATCGAAGGGGCACCACAGTCCTTTGGCGGCGCTGGGTTCTGATTTGACCCAAGACATGCCAGTTGCATCCCCTTTGGGCGCACAGATCCCCCAAGATCTGATCTGTGCGCCCGAGCTGATTTTTGATCCCTCCAGCGTCGCAACGGAAATTGCCGCAGCCTGTGCCGAACTCCCACTCGCTAAGCAGCGCGCGGCCGCCGTAAAAATCCTCAATACCGCGCAGAAACGTGGCCGCGAACAGATCGCGCAGGCCTTTGCCGCATCACCTTTTGACGCACGTGGCATGACGCGCGCCTATACCTATCTGACGGATCAGCTGGTCCTAGCCACGCTGCGGTTTTCAGTAGATGTGCTGCATCCCAAACCCAACCCGACAGAAAGCGAAAAACTGTCTGTGATCGCGGTTGGGGGCTATGGCCGGGGTGAAATGGCCCCGTTTTCCGATGTCGATCTGCTGTTCCTGATCCCCTACAAGGCGACCGGCTGGACCGAAAGCGTTGTGGAAAGCATGCTTTATATGCTGTGGGACATGAAACTGAAGGTCGGCCATTCGACCCGCACGATCAAGGATTGCATCCGCCTGGGAGCCGAGGATTTCACGATCCAGACGGCCCTGCTGGAGCACCGTTTTGTCGCCGGTGATCACAAGCTGGCGGTCAAGCTGCGCAAAGACCTGAACCGGGATCTGTTTTCCGGCACCGGCACCGATTTCATCGAAGCAAAGCTGGAAGAGCGGGACCGGCGGCACGAAAAGCAAGGTCAGCGCTATGTGGTTGAACCCAATGTGAAAGAAGGCAAAGGCGGTCTGCGTGACCTGCATTCGCTGTTCTGGATCGCGAAATATATCTACAAGGTCGACAAAGTTTCAGATCTGGTAGGCAAAGGCGTCTTTCGGGCTGAAGAGTACGACACTTTTCAGGCGGCAGAGGATTTTCTCTGGGCCGTGCGGGGGCACCTGCATCTGCTGACAGGGCGCGCGACAGAGCAGTTGACCTTCGACATGCAGGCACAGGTCGCCAATGCAATGGGATACGAGGACAACGGCGGCAGGCGCGGTGTCGAAATCTTTATGCAGGCGTTCTTTCGCCATGCCACAACGGTGGGCGACCTGACCCGCATTTTCCTCAGCAGTCTCGAAGCACTTCATGTGAAGGCGGAGCCATTGCTGGAACGCATCTTTCGCCGCAAGCGCAAGGTCAAAGACGGTTACGAGGTGGTGCACAACAGGCTTTCCGTGCAGGATGAAGCCAGTTTTCTGGCAAACAAGCTGAACCTGCTGCGCATCTTCGAAGAGGCGCTGCGCACGGGCATGTTGATCCATCCCGATGCGATGCGGCTGATCAAGGCCAATCTGAAATTGATCGACGACCAGATGCGCACCGACCCCGAGGCACAGCGCATTTTCTATGACCTTCTGCTGAAACATGGCAACCCGGAACGGGCCCTGCGGCGGATGAACGAACTGGGGGTGCTTGCCGCCTTTATCCCCGAGTTTGAACCGATCGTGGCCATGATGCAGTTCAACATGTACCACAGCTATACGGTGGATGAACATATCATCCAGACCATCGCCAACCTTGCGATGATCGAGAAAAATGAACTGCAAGAAGAACTGCCTGTCGCCTCATCGATCCTTGAACGCGGTGTGAACCGCAAGGTTCTGTATACGGCGCTTTTGTTGCATGACATCGGCAAGGGGCAGCCGGAGGATCATTCTATCCTTGGTGCGCGGATCGTGCGCAAGGTGGCCCCGCGCCTGGGGCTCAAGCAGGACGAAGTCGATACGGTAGAATGGCTGGTGCGGTATCACCTTTTGATGTCCGATATGGCACAGAAACGCGACATCGCCGATCCACGCACCGTTCGTGATTTCGCCAAGGCCGTGCAGACCGTCAAGCGGCTGGATCTGCTCTGTGTACTGACGGTCTGTGACATACGTGGCGTGGGCCCGAACACCTGGAACAACTGGAAGGCCGTGCTGATCCGCGCTCTTTACCGCCAGACAGAACGCGCGCTTGAAACCGGTCTCGAAGACCTGAACCGCGAGAACCGCGGGGCTGAGGCAAAGAAAGCGCTGCGCGACGCCCTTGCGGAATGGCCACGCAAGGATCTGCAGATTGAGACTGCGCGCCATTATGACCCCTATTGGCAGGGCCTGCATGTCACGGCCCATGTCGCCTTTGCCGAGCTGCTGCGCGGCATTGGCGAGGGTGACGTGCGCATTGATCTGCACCCCGACGAAGACAGGGATGCGACCCGGGCGTGTTTTGTGATGTCTGATCATCCCGGCATCTTTGCGCGGCTGGCCGGTGCCCTGGCATTGGTCGGCGCGAATGTCGTGGATGCGCGCAGCTATACCACCAAGGACGGCTATGTCACCGATGCCTTCTGGATTCAGGATTCCGAAGGCAATGCCTATGAAGCCAACAAACTGCCCCGTCTGCGTCAGATGATCGAAAAGACCCTGCGCGGCGAAGTCGTCGCTCGTGAGGCGCTGAAATCCCGTGACAAGGTCAAGAAGCGTGAGAAGGCCTTTAGGGTGCCGACCCATATCACCTTTGATAACGAAGGGTCCGAGATCTATACGATCATCGAAGTCGACACCCGCGACCGGCCCGGATTGTTGTATGATCTGGCCCGGACATTGGCCGATTCAAACGTCTATATCGCCAATGCGGTGATTGCGACCTACGGCGAACAGGTGGTCGATACCTTTTATGTCAAAGACATGTTTGGGCTGAAATATTACTCTGAAAGCAAGCAAAAGACGCTGGAAAAGCGTCTGCGGGAGGCGATTTCGGACGGTGTGGAGCGGGCCAAGGACTGACTTGCCGCCTGACTGCGCGCTCAGCGCAGATCGCGATAGGTCTGCGCCCTGACGTCGCATCGCCCGGATTTGTCCGTAACCTGATGCAGATTGCATGGCCACCTGCCCCGCGCTAAGGCTGGTCCGGGCTTATATAAAAGGCACCCCATGAAACCTATTCGCCTCATGTCCGGTTTTTTCACTGTCGGCGTCTGGACGCTGCTGTCGCGTGTGTTGGGGTTCATCCGCGAAATGCTGCTGCTGTCGCTGATTGGCCCTGGCCCGGTCATGGATGCCTTTGTCGCGGCCTTTCGTCTGCCCAATATGTTTCGCCGTTTCTTTGCCGAGGGCGCGTTTAACGCGGCCTTCGTGCCCATGTTCGCCAAAAAGCTCGAAGGCGAAGAGGGTGCTGGCAAGTTCGCGCAGGATGCCTTTAACGGACTGGCGCTGGCCGTTCTGTTTCTGGTTGGGCTTGGCATGGTTTTCATGCCCGGTTTCGTCTGGCTGACGGCCGAAGGTTTCTCTGGGGATGACCGGTTTGATTTGACCGTAGGCTTTGGGCGGATCGTCTTTCCCTATATTCTGTTCATGTCGCTGGCGGCACTTTTCTCTGGCATCCTGAACGCAACGGGCCGGTTTGCCGTGGCTGCCGCAGCACCCGTCTTGCTCAATATTTTCGTGATCGCAGCCATGGTCACCGGTGCGCTGACCGGCGGGGCGGTGATCAATTGGCTGATCTGGTCGATTCCTTTGGCAGGGGTGGCGCAACTGGCCCTGACCTGGCGGGCGGCAGCGCAGGCAGGTTTTGCCCTGCGCCTGTCACGGCCACGCTGGACCCCGGATATGAAAGCGATGCTGGTGATCGCGCTGCCTGCGGCCTTGGCGTCGGGTGTGATGCAGATCAATCTGGTGGTCGGACAGTTGGTGGCCAGCCAGTATGACAATGCCGTGTCATGGCTGTTTGCCGCGGACCGTCTGTATCAGCTGCCGCTGGGCGTTGTGGGCATTGCCGTTGGGATCGTTTTGCTGCCTGATTTGTCGCGTCGCTTGCGGGCGGGCGACGATGACGGTGCGCATAATGCGCTCAGCCGGGCCGCCGAGATATCATTGGTGCTGACGATCCCCTCAGCCATCGCGCTGATGGTGGTGCCGCAAACGCTTGTTTCGGTGCTGTTTGAACGCGGCGCATCGGATGTGGATGATACAGCAGCAATTGCCACTGCGGTGGCTGTCTATGCCTTGGGGCTGCCAGCTTTCGTGCTGCAAAAGGTGCTGCAGCCCGTCTATTTTGCCCGCGAGGACACGCGCCGCCCGTTTCACTTTGCCGTCGTGGCGATGGTCGTGAATGTCGTGCTTGCCGTGGGCCTTGCGCCCTTTATCGGCTGGATTGCCCCCGCGATTGCGACCACCGTGGCAGGCTGGGCCATGGTGGCCTGTCTGGCGCTTGGTGCGCGCCGCTATGGCGCGGCGGCGAAATTCGACGCGCGGTTCCACAAACGCATCTGGCGGATCATTGCCGCCGCTGTGGTGATGGGCGTGGCGCTGGTGATGGGCGATGCCCTGCTTGAGACGCTGCTGAACACGCCCTGGTGGCGCGGTCTGGGGCTGCTCTTGTTGATTGGCATCGGTGCGTTTAGCTTTTTCTCAGCCGGGCAACTCTTGGGTGCCCTGCGCCTGTCTGAGTTCCGTGCAGCCTTTCGCCGCCAGTGAACCGCAGCCCCCTTAACGCCGGTTTAGCGCGCTGCGAATGCGGTGCCATTCACCGGGTGCAAAGACAAAGCACAGGCCAAAACCGATAAAGAACCCGGCCAGTTCCGCCACCCATTGCAATCCCACCTCAAAAAAGATGCCCCAGACCAGCTGGATACCCATCAAGAAGGCGATCAGCGTAAAGGCGCGGTATTGCTGTGCCCCGGTCCCCGCCAGCTGCCGCCACATCACAAAGGAAAAGCCCCCGATCAGCCCGTAGACACTGGGATAGGCCCCAACCAGCCACGCCGGATCATCAAGCAGCAAACCATAGGCCAGGGCACCGCCTGCGCCTGCCAGTACAAAGATCACCGCGAATGTCACGGGTCCCATGGTTTCGGTCACCAGCTTGCCCAGCGCCAGCAACAACACCATCGCAAAAAGGCTATGGGTAAAACCCAGATGCACAAAGGGATAGCTGAACAGCCGCATCACTTCGGCCATGGGCCAAATGCCATTGGCCACCATCCAGTCAAGGATCTGACCAGAGAAACCATGATCCCGGATCAGCCCAAGCCGCCAGCCCACGGCACCGGGGCCGCCAATGATGCCAGCCTCACCCAAAGAAAGCCCCGCCTCAACCCCGGCGATGGCCAGAAAGGTCAGGATCACGATTGGGGGCAGCGGATTGATCGGCGGTTGGAAGTCGGGGTCTTGCATGGGCGCTCCTTGACGCGAGGAAGCCCCATGAGTAAGCCCTCCGCAGCCGCATATCCAGCCCCAGAGGTCCGCTCATGTCAGACAATAGTTTCACACCCCGCGTTTTTTCCGGCATCCAGCCCTCGGGTGGGCTGACGCTGGGCAATTATCTGGGCGCGATCAAACGCTTCGTGACCATGCAGGACGACGCTTTTGAAACGATCTATTGCATGGTCGATCTACATGCGATCACCGTCTGGCAGGACCCAAAGGATCTGGCCCATAACACCCGCGAGCTGGCGGCTGGTTTCATTGCCTCGGGCATCAGCCCTGAAAAATCCATATTGATCAATCAGTCGCAGGTGCCTGAACATGCGCAACTGGGCTGGATCTTTAACTGCGTGGCGCGGATGGGCTGGATGGGTCGGATGACCCAGTTCAAGGACAAGGCGGGCAAGAATACCGAAAACGTGTCGCTTGGCCTGTTTGGCTACCCGGCCTTGATGGCGGCCGATATCCTGATCTACCACGCGACACATGTGCCTGTGGGCGAGGATCAGAAACAGCACCTGGAACTGACCCGCGACATCGCGGCAAAGTTCAACCATGACTACGGCGTTGATTTCTTTCCCATTACGGAGCCTGTGATCGAAGGGGCCGCCACCCGCGTGATGTCCCTGCGCGACGGCTCCAAGAAAATGTCCAAGTCTGACCCGTCGGACGCCAGCCGCATCAATATGACCGATGACGCAGACGCCATCGCCAAGAAGATCCGCAAGGCCAAGACAGACCCAGACGCGCTGCCCTCAGAGGCCGCCGGGCTGGCGGACCGTCCAGAGGCGCGCAATCTGGTCAATATCTTTGCAGCCCTAAGCGACCAAACAGTTGATCAGGTCCTGGCAGAAGTCGGCGGTCAGCAATTTGGCGCGTTCAAGCCGCTCTTGGCCGATCTTGCCGTGTCCAAACTGGGTCCCATCTCGACCGAGATGGCCCGCCTGATGGACGATCCGGCAGAGATTGACCGTATCCTTGCCAGAGGCGCGCTTCAGGCGCGCGAGATCACGGCACCCATCCTCAAGCGGACCTATGAAATCGTGGGCATGGTTGGCTGATAGGCCCGGTAAGGTGGGTGCCTCGCCCACCTTACAACATCTGCGCACAGCACCTCTGCATGATCTGCGATTGATGCGCGCCCGCACGTGTCTTTATCGTCGGGACATCATCAAAAGAGGTACACGATGACCCAGTACAATCCATCTACCCATCCGTCTGCTCATCCGTCTGTCGGACATATCCATCTGCGGGTTGCAGATATTGAACGTTCTATCCGTTTCTACCGCGATCTGCTGGGGTTTTCCCTGAATGCGCAACTTGGAAATGAGGCCGCATTCTTGGGTGCGGGCGGCTATCACCACCATATCGGCCTGAACACCTGGCAAAGCGCGGGGGCAACGCCACCGCCTGCAGGGCATACCGGGCTTTACCACGCCGCTTTCCTTTACCCCGACCGGGCCGCCTTGGGCCAGGTGATCCAGCGGGTTCTGGATGCGGGCGTCCCGTTGGACGGTGCCGCAGATCACGGCGTCAGCGAGGCGGTATATCTGCGCGACCCCGATCAAAACGGCGTAGAGCTGTACCGTGACCTCCCCGCTGCGGACTGGCCCCGCGATGCCGATGGCAATCTGCGGATGTACAATGCACCACTGGATGTGGCCGCGCTGCTGGCCGAGGCCGCCAAAGCGTAAGGTGGAGGCCTCCTCCACCCTGCCTGCCCATGACACGCCAGCCATGGACAATCCGTTCTGCGTCCGCCAATTTCTCAACGCAGCTTGAGGGAGCGTGACCATGGCCACCGGATTTTTTTGGGACGAACATTGCTTTTGGCATGCGGGCGGCAACTATGCCTTCCTGCTGCATGTCGGCGGGCTGGTTCAGCCGCTTGCCGCAGGTGGCCTGCCAGAAAGCCCAGAGACAAAACGCCGTCTGAAAAACCTGATGGATGTCACCGGCCTGACCGCCGAACTGGCCGCCCAAAGCGCGCCCCCCGCCACCCGGCAGATGTTGCAGCGGGTGCATCCGGCGAGCTATCTCGATGCCTTCAAATCGGTGTCGGACGCCGGCGGTGGCGAGATTGGCCATCATGCCCCCTTTGCCCATGGCGGCTACGAGATCGCGGCCCTCTCGGCTGGTCTGGCCGTGGCGGCGGTGGATGCTGTCGCCATGGGCCAGCTTGACAATGCCTATGCGCTCAGCCGCCCGCCCGGTCATCACTGTACCGCTGACGCGCCACAGGGCTTCTGCCTGATGGCCAATATCGCCATCGCCATCGAAGCGGCAAAGGCCAAGGGCGTGGTCAATCGGGTGGCCGTGGTGGACTGGGACGTGCACCACGGCAATGGCACCGAAGCCATCTTTTATGACCGCGACGATGTGCTGACCATCTCGCTGCACCAAGAAGGCAATTACCCGATGCATTCAGGGGCCCTTGCGGACCGTGGCGCGGGTGCGGGCGAAGGCCATAACATCAACCTGCCGCTTCATGCCGGGGCGGGTCACACCGCCTATCTGCACGCCATGGACCGTGTCGTGATCCCCGCACTTGAGCGGTTCAAACCCGATATGATCATTGTCGCCTGCGGGTATGACGCCGCTGCCGTAGACCCTCTGGCGCGGATGCTCGCGACCGCCGATACCTTTGGCAGCATGACCCAAAGGATCAAGCAAGCAGCCGAACGCCTGTGCGACGGCAAGCTGGTTCTGGTCCATGAGGGCGGCTATTCCGAAGTTTATGTTCCCTTTTGCGGCCATGCCACATTGAGTGCTCTGGCGGGCAGCAGCATCCATGCCCCCGACCCGATGGCAGACTCGCTGAACCATCGCCAACCCTCTCCCGATTTTGACGCATTCCTGCGCCAGTCCATCGACAAGATGGCAAGCCAACTGGATTTATAAGCCAATGCCTACCCCCAATCCCCACGCCCTGGAGTTCCTTCAGACCCGCCGCTCGCGGCCAGCCAAGACGCTGACGACCCCGGTGCCCGACCGCGCGGCCCTGCTGCCCCTGCTGACCGCCGCCGCACGCAGCCCTGATCATGGCAAGCTGGAGCCCTGGCGCTTTATCGTGATCGAAAAGCCCGCCATGGCCCGTATCGCGGATGTCGCCCAGCGCCGGGCAGAGGTCTTGGCGCTGGACCCTGACCAGACGGCAAAGGGGCGCGGCCAATATGATGCAGGCAACCTTGCCGTGGTGGTGGTTGAGGTGGAAAAACCTTCGGAAAAAATCCCGGTGCTGGAACAGACCTATTCCGCAGGTGCCGTTTGCCTTGCACTGCTCAATGCCGCGCTTGCGGCGGGTTGGGGGGCAAATTGGCTCAGCGGCTGGCCCTCGCATGACCGTGGCTTCATGACCGAAGCCTTTGATCTGGCCGCGCATGAAAGGATCGCAGGCATCATCCATATCGGCACCGAAACCAGCGCGCCACCAGACCGTCCGCGCCCAGATGTCCAAGGGATCACCACATGGCTGTCGGATTGATATTCCGGTCCTTTCTGCTGGCCGTCGGACAATTGTCGGACCCGCGTTTTCGCCGCGTCTTCTTTCTGGGGATCGGACTGGCGCTGGCCTTGCTGATTGGCTTTACCGCCGGTTTCACATGGCTGACAGATCGGATCACCCCGGATGACATCTGGTTGCCGGTTCTGGGCGAGGTCC
>Ga0208544_10000446_pt1 | contig 32742 bp, 16 predicted proteins | sample DEB08_DNA_9_FD_184526 | JGI IMG/M metagenome (GOLD analysis project Ga0208544, IMG submission 184526) | Aqueous microbial communities from the Delaware River and Bay under freshwater to marine salinity gradient to study organic matter... | ecosystem: Environmental > Aquatic > Marine > Coastal ... | reverse complement strand
GTTGATTGCCCAACGGATGTAAGCCTGCCAAGTTGTAGTACCGATGCGGAGATCATGGCCGCCTATGCGACCTGGTCGGCTGGCTTTGACGTCAATGATGGTTGTCATCCAAGCTCAAATATCGGGTCCATTCCAGCCCTACCGGCCTTTGTCTGCGGTGGAGCGGTGAACTTATCCTTCACCCTGACGGCTACCGATGATTGTATCACCAAGTTCTGCACATCTACCTTTACGGTAGCAGCAGGAGAGGTTCTATCAGTCAACTGCCCTAATCCAAGAACGGTAGGTGCCTGTACATCGCAGAACGAGCTTAACAATGTTTACGCGCAATGGCTGGCTGGGTTTGAAACAGTAGGTGGATGTAATCCAACTTCTACTGACCTGGCAAACTACCAGACGCCACCGAGCGCCTGTTCGGCTACCAACATCGTCATCAGCATCACCTACCAGGCACAAGACGACTGCAATACGGCAACCTGTACCTCTACCTTCACCGTGCCCGCGCAGCCCGCACTTAGCGTCAGTTGCCCCGAGCCCATGACTGTAGGTGCCTGTATGTCGCAGGTTGACCTGAATACGGCCTACGCCAACTGGCTGGCTCAGTTCCGGACCTTTGGTGGTTGTAATCCGGTCTCTACCAACCTCGCGAACTTCCAGACGCCGCCGAGCGCTTGTTCGGCTACTCCTACGGTCATTTCAATCCGCTACGTAGCAAAAGATGATTGTAACGAAGCCACCTGTACCTCCACCTTCACTGTACCGTCTCAGCCCGCACTCAGCGTCCGCTGTCCCGATCCCGTGACCGTGGGTGCCTGTATGCTGCAGGCGGATCTGAATAACGCCTACGCCGCATGGTTGGCGCAGTTCCAGACCATCGGTGGTTGTTCACCGACGTCTACCGACCTGGCGAACTACCAGACCCCGCCGAGCGCCTGTTCGGCTACCGACATCGTCATCAGCATCACCTACGAGGCCTACGACGACTGTAATACGGCAACCTGTACCTCCACCTTCACCGTACCGGCTCAGCCCGCACTCAGCGTCAGTTGCCCCGAGCCCATGACTGTAGGTGCCTGTATGTCGCAGGTTGACCTGAATACGGCCTACGCCAACTGGCTGGCTCAGTTCCGGACCTTTGGTGGTTGTAATCCGGTCTCTACCAACCTCGCGAACTACCAGACGCCTCCGAGCGCTTGTTCCGCTACCGATATCGTCATTACGATTAACTATCAGGCGCAGGATGATTGCAACACGGAATCCTGCTCGGCTACCTTCACCGTGCCAGCTCAGCCCGCACTCAGCGTCAGCTGCCCCGCCCCCGTCACCATTGGCGCTTGTGAATCGTATATGGATCTAAATACAGCTTACGCCAACTGGCTGGCTGGCTTCCGCACCATGGGTGGCTGCTCGCCTGTCTCCACGGATCTTTCGAGCTACCAGACACCGCCCAGTGCCTGCTCGAGGAACAACCGCGTGGTTACCATCAACTATTCCGCAGCAGACGGTTGCAACCAGACAGCCTGCTCTTCGACCTTTACCGTACTGGCGCAGCCCAGACTTAGTGTCAGTTGCCCCGAGCCGATGGCCGTAGCAGCTTGTACGTCACAAACTGATATAAACATCGCTTACGCAGCCTGGCTGGCTCAGTTTCAGACCTTTGGTGGCTGTTCGCCTGTTTCAACCAACCTGGCGAACTACCAGACACCGCCCAGCGCTTGTTCCGCTAATGGCGTCGCTACGATTGTAACAATCAGCTACGAAGCAAAAGATGATTGTAACGAAGCCACCTGTACCTCCACCTTCACCGTACCGGCTCAGCCCGCACTCAGCGTCCGCTGTCCCGATCCCGTGACCGTGGGTGCTTGTATGCTACAGGCCGATATCAATAACGCCTACGCCGCATGGTTGGCGCAGTTCCAGACCATCGGTGGTTGTTCACCGACGTCTACCGACCTGGCGAACTACCAGACCCCACCGAGCGCCTGTTCGGCTACCGACATCGTCATCAGCATCACCTACGAGGCCTACGACGACTGTAATACGGCAGCCTGTACCTCCACCTTCACCGTACCGGCTCAGCCCGCACTCAGCGTCCGCTGTCCCGATCCCGTGACCGTGGGTGCTTGTATGCTGCAGGCCGACCTCAACACCGCTTATGCAGCATGGCTGGCGCAGTTCCAGACCATCGGTGGTTGTTCACCGACGTCTACCGACCTGGCGAACTACCAGACGCCTCCGAGCGCCTGTTCGGCTACCGACATCGTCATCAGCATCACCTACGAGGCCTACGACGACTGTAATACGGCAGCCTGTACCTCCACCTTCACTGTACCGGCTCAACCCGCACTCAGCGTCCGCTGTCCCGAGCCCGTGACCGTGGGTGCTTGTATGCTGCAGGCCGACCTCAACACCGCTTATGCAGCATGGCTGGCGCAGTTCCAGACCATCGGTGGTTGTTCACCGACGTCTACCGACCTGGCGAGCTACCAGACGCCGCCGAGCGCCTGTTCGGCTACCGACATCGTCATCAGCATCACCTACGAGGCCTACGACGACTGTAATACGGCAACCTGTACCTCCACCTTCACCGTACCGGCTCAGCCCGCACTCAGCGTCCGCTGTCCTGACCCCGTGACCGTGGGTGCTTGTATGCTACAGGCGGATCTGAATAACGCCTACGCCGCATGGTTGGCGCAGTTCCAGACCATCGGTGGTTGTTCACCGACGTCTACCGACCTGGCGAACTACCAGACGCCGCCGAGCGCCTGTTCGGCTACCGACATCGTCATCAGCATCACCTACGAGGCCTACGACGACTGTAATACGGCAGCCTGCACCTCCACCTTCACCGTACCGGCTCAGCCCGCACTCAGCGTCCGCTGTCCCGATCCCGTGACCGTGGGTGCCTGTATGCTGCAGGCGGATCTGAATAACGCCTACGCCGCATGGTTGGCGCAGTTCCAGACCATCGGTGGTTGTTCACCGACGTCTACCTACCTGGCGAACTACCAGACGCCGCCGAGCGCCTGTTCGGCTACCGACATCGTCATCAGCATCACCTACGAGGCCTACGACGACTGTAATACGGCAGCCTGTACCTCCACCTTCACTGTACCGGCTCAGCCCGCACTCAGCGTCCGCTGTCCCGAGCCCGTGACCGTGGGTGCTTGTATGCTGCAGGCCGACCTCAACACCGCTTATGCAGCATGGCTGGCGCAGTTCCAGACCATCGGTGGTTGCTCACCAACCTCCACGGATCTGTCCAACTTCCAGACGCCACCGAGCGCCTGTTCGGCTACCGACATCGTCATCAGCGTCACCTACTCGGCGCAGGACGACTGTAATACGGCCAGCTGTACGTCAACCTTCACCGTACCGGCGCAGCCCGCGCTCAGCGTCCGCTGTCCCGATCCCGTGACCGTGGGTGCTTGTATGCTGCAGGCCGACCTCAACACCGCTTATGCAGCATGGCTGGCGCAGTTCCAGACCATCGGTGGTTGTTCACCGACGTCTACCGACCTGGCGAACTACCAGACCCCACCGAGCGCCTGTTCGGCTACCGACATCGTCATCAGCATCACCTACGAGGCCTACGACGACTGTAATACGGCAGCCTGCACCTCCACCTTCACTGTACCGGCTCAGCCCGCACTCAGCGTCCGCTGTCCCGATCCCGTGACCGTGGGTGCTTGTATGCTACAGGCCGATATCAATAACGCCTACGCCGCATGGTTGGCGCAGTTCCAGACCATCGGTGGTTGTTCACCGACGTCTACCGACCTGGCGAACTACCAGACCCCACCGAGCGCCTGTTCGGCTACCGACATCGTCATCAGCATCACCTACGAGGCCTACGACGACTGTAATACGGCAGCCTGCACCTCCACCTTCACTGTACCGGCTCAGCCCGCACTCAGCGTCCGCTGTCCCGATCCCGTGACCGTGGGTGCCTGTATGCTGCAGGCGGATCTGAATAACGCCTACGCCGCATGGTTGGCGCAGTTCCAGACCATCGGTGGTTGTTCACCGACGTCTACCGACCTGGCGAACTACCAGACGCCACCGAGCGCCTGTTCGGCTACCGACATCGTCATCAGCATCACCTACATGGCCAGCGACGATTGTAACTTGGTTTCCTGTACGTCCACCTTCACCGTTCCAGCACAACCCGTGCTCAGCGTCAACTGTCCGGGTTCCGTGACCGTAGGCCCCTGTATTTCACAGGAAGATTTGAACACGGCCTACGCAGCGTGGTTGGGACAATTCCAAACGTTTGGTGGCTGTAGTCCAATGTCGACGGATCTGGCGAACTTCCAGACGGCTCCAGTCATTTGCCAGGATGAGGATGTCACGGTGACCATTAACTATTCCGCTAGTGACGATTGCAATACCGCTGCTTGCTCCGCCACCTTTACGGTTATCATGGACGTTGATCCCCCGGTTTTTGATCCGGAGGCAATGGATATGACCGTAGAATGTGATGGAGAAGGCAACGCAGCGGAATTGAATGCCTGGTTGGCCAGTCATGGCAATGCCATCGCTACGGACAATTGTGTCGCAATTACCTGGACGGATGATTTTGAGGAACTCAGTGATTTGTGTGGTGCAACCGGTGCGGCCACGGTAACTTTCACCGCTACCGATGGTTGTGGCAATGCCAATTCTACCACGGCGACCTTCACCATTGAAGACACCCAGGCCCCGATGATCTCCTTCGACCTGCCCGATGGCGCTACCATGGACGTGGAATGCAACATTGCCGATCCAAACTGGACGCCCTTTATGGTCACAACCGATGATCTGACCATTGAAGACGCCTGTTCCAGTCGCGATATGATTACCGTCACCTACGAAGATGTACTGATTGCCGAAGGAATCTGTGGCGTGTCTGACTTCCTGAGCCTCTGGCGCTGTACGTGGACGGCTACTGATGATTGTGGCAACAGTTCAACCTATACCCTGTTCCTGCGCATTATCGATACCCAGCCACCCAATTGGACCTCGTTCCCGGAAGACGTGACCATTGAATGTGGCGCCGCCTTACCGCAAACGCGCCCAACGGCAACGGACAATTGCTCGGAGATCCGGCTGACCGCCAGTGACCGCACCGTGCCCGGAGCTTGTGCCAACACCTATACGGTTATCCGCACCTGGACGGCGATAGATGGTTGTGGCAATGCGACCTCACAGGATCAGGTCATCAACGTCCAGGACACCACGGCACCGGTAATTGTCTTTACCGACGGTTACGTGAATACCTATACCAATGGACAGGCTGTATATACCGACTGTGAAGAATGGGGCCGCATTACGGCGCTCAGCTACGCAGCTACGGCGGTGGACAACTGTGCCGGACCCCGGGCCGTCGACTTCTGGTTTGACGACCACGGTACCTTCGACTGCGCGGAATACGGCTACACGGGCTACATCACCACCTACTGGCGCGCGACGGACGAATGTGGCAATACGGCTACGTCCAGCCTCCACTGGTATTTGGTGGACCGCACGCCGCCGACGTTGAGCAACATTCCTGCCGACGCCTGTGTGACGGTGCTGCCACCGGTGCCCAACAATATCCAGGTGGTAGATGACTGTGAATTTGCGACCCTCGCCTTCACGCAATCGGATCCCGTAGCTTGCGACAACGTACAATACATTGAGCGCACCTGGACCGCCACCGACGTGTGTGGCAACACGGCCACCGCTACCCAGCGCCTGACGCTGATAGATACCGAAGGACCGACGGTGACGATTGACTACCCCGGGCTGACCGGGCTGGCCAGCGGCAGTACCGCCCGCCTGGAAGCCAACTGCACCGAAGATGGACAAGCTATCCTGGCGAATCTCCTCCCCTTCGTGGTGGTGGATGACGGTTGTAGTGGCGTGACCTTTGAATTCAGCACCGAGTTGGTTGGCAGTGGCGACTGTAACAGCACCGGCTACCTGGCCCGTTATACTTTGCGGGTAGTAGCCAAGGATGTTTGTAACAACACCACCAACTATACCCTCAACCTGGAGCTGGTGGACACGACACCTCCGGTGGTAAGTGCACCCGCACAAATTACCGTCAATTGCGGAGCGGCTATTCCGTTCCCCGCAGTGGCAGACTTGTGCAGTGGGGTAGCCGACATCAGCTTCGTTGGTTTGCAACCGAGCGTGGTGAGTTGCCCCAGCAATCCCGTTTACTTCCAGCGCGTTTGGACGGTAACCGATGCCTGTGGCAACCGGACGGACTTCACCCAGGACATTGCCATTGTGGACCAAACGGGACCCGTTTTCCGCAATGTACCCGCTGATGCCTGCGACGACACCAGTATCCCAACAGCGGTAACAGCCATTGACGAATGCAGTGGCACCAACGCCACCGTGGTACTGACCGAAACGACCACCAACCCGGCCGAGTGTGGGCAAATCCTCACCCGCACCTGGCGGGCAATGGATGCCTGTGGCAATGTGTCTACGGCTACCCAGCAGGTTTTCTTTACCGATAATGTGGCGCCGACCATCCGCTTCACCCATCCGCTACTGACCAACTTCCAGGATGAACAGGAACTTGTATTGCCCGTTGGTTTAGGTTATGGCAACCCCCACGAACCGATCGTTTTCGCCCCTGGCGATGTACAGGTAGTGGATAATTGTGCCGCGAATCTGACGGCGACCGTACAGCTGAGCCTCCTCAGCGAAGGCGACTGCGATGTAGACGGCTACCTGGCTCGTTACCGCGCTACCTGGACAGCCGTTGACCCTTGTGGCAACCGTACGGCGATCAGTATCCTTGTCACTTACGTGGATACTTACGCACCGGAAATCTTCCAGGTACCGGCCGACCTCGTCCTTTACTGTGACGATCCTATTCCGGCGCCCGGAACGGTATTTGTCAAAGACGACTACACCCAGGGCATTGAACCGGTCTTCACCGAAACATCGGTGCCCACGGCCTTCGGCACCCGGATTACCCGTAGCTGGGAAGCTACTGACGAATGTGGCAACAGCACCAAAGTGGTGCAGTACATCGACATTTACGACAACACCCTGGCATGCGCCTTCAATATTCCGGAGATTATCAGCTGCAATTCAGCGGGTAATACCCTGACGGTGAACGTGACGGGCGGCACCGCCCCCTACACTTATTCCTGGGACATGACCGATTGCGACGGATTCATCACGGCAGGAGCCAATACCCGACGCATTACCTACACGGTAGGATTCACGACCCAGAACTTCTCGGTCACGATCACCGATGCCAATGGTTGTGAGCACGTATGTACGACCAGTATTGCCTGTATCAAGCAGACGGAGACGCCCATTGATATCTTCGGATTGACGGGGCCGAATACGGGTTTGGTAGCAGCCTACCCCAATCCGGTGGACCAACTGCTGAACGTAAAAGCAGCCTACCTGGTGGGAGAAAAACTGACCCTCGGCGTCTACAATATCTATGGCCAGGAGGTCCTGTTTAAAGTAGTAGCCGAATGGCCGCAGGAGGGCCTGGAACTGGACACGCGTTTGTTGCCTAACGGGACTTACCTGTTGCGTCTGCAAAGCGAAAACGGCCAACCGGTCAGTCGGCAGATTGTCGTATTGCACTAATGGTCGGTAAGCACCTAACCAGGCTTATTTTCAGCACCTGAATAAGTTTTGTGTAGTTGTCTGTAACGCAGAGAGCGTCTTCCCGTCAGGGAGGGCGCTCTTGCAATTTATAGCGCTGGGGGTGAAAAGAATGGGGGTTCGGGTCCGATATTGCTGAGGTATAACAGGCTGTCGTATAGCGATCGCCTTCCTAATTGGGCGTCCCCTTTGCTTTTCTCGTCACTTAAACTTATGCAGCGATTTTTTCAAAAAGAACTCAACAAAACCAGGTGACACCCTATTAAGGATGTAATTCATTTTGCCCATGGTACTGTGATAGCTGGATTTTTTCCGCCGCTTAATTTGTCGAATCAGTTTATCTACCGTGACAGCAAGGGGCGTGGCCTGGATGTTTTCTCTTTTCTGCAAAAACTCCAATTCTCCTTTTGCATTGTAGACCGTTTTCTCCTTAGCTGTTTCCGTAAAGCCCACGTAAGCCGTACCTACGTGTACATTGTGACCATGCAACTCAAGCCGCAAAGACTCGGCCAAAGCGGTCAGCGCCATCTTGGACGTAGAATAGGACGTAAAATAAGGCAAACCGTGTATGCCCGCCAAACTGGAAATAAAGAGCATACTGCCCTGTGATTTTTTCAAATGCGGAATGGCGAATTTTGAGACATAAGCCGTTCCCAACAAATTGATTTCAATCACGGTCTTAAATACCGCCAGGCTCCCTTCTTCGAGCGATGCCTTGGCCGACATGCCCGCGTTATTGATTAAGATGTCCAGGCGCCCAAAATGGCTGACGGTTTCTGCAATGAGGCGTTCACAAAAGGCGGCACTTGAAACATCTCCACCAAGCGCTAACACAGCTATATCTTTATGTTGGAGCTCCAGGAGCACAGCCTCTAATTTCTCCTGGTTGCGGCCATTGATCACGATTTTCGCGCCATAACTGCCCAATTGGAAAGCCAGCTTTTTCCCAATCCCCTGATTAGACCCGGTGATGACGACTACTTTGTCTTGAAAATAGTTTTGCATAGTTGTATTGATTCTACATGTACTTATGCTCAATCAACCAATCCGCACTTTCCTTAATGGCAAGGTGCATGGGTGTCTGAGGGAGATCCAATTCTGCTATAGCTTTAGCCGCTGAGAAATAATGTTCATCTACCGCCATTTGGGCCATGGCGTAGCTTACCATTGGTTCGGAACCAAAAATAGGAACGGCCATGGTACTGAGATACCCCACGGTTTTGACCACAAAATCAGGAACCGCAATTCTTGGTGGCTTCACCCCCACTGTTTCTGCTATGAGGGTAAAAATCTCTTGGTAGTTCATGTTTCGATGACCCAAAACATAACACTCCCCTATTCGTCCCTGCGTGATGGCATTGGCAATAGCCACGCAAACATCCTTAACGGCAATGTAGTTGCGTCCACCTCGGGTGTAGCCGTTGACTTTTCCCTTGTAAACGCTCAACACCATTTTCGCGCTCCCAATACGCGCGGGATAAGGCCCGAGCATGAAGGTAGGATTCAGTACCAGGGCCGGAAAATTATTCTCTTTGACCTCATTCAGGAGATAGTTTTGTGCTTCCAGCTTGGTGTCCATGTAATCCATACCGTATTTCCCCGAAGCGTAGGGCCTGGTTTCTACCCCCGGATCTTCCTTCGACCCAAAACCGAACGTATTGGCCGTTCCGATATGAATAAAGCGAAGAACCTGGTGTCGTTTGGCCGCAGCAACCATATTCATGGTACCGCCCACGTTGATCTGATGCTGCATAGCCGAACGATAAGGCCAAATGGCCGTACTAGCAGCTGTATGAACAACCACATCGCAACCCGCCATAGCAGCTTCAATAGAAGCGACATCCAGCAAGTTGCCATACTTTATGGTGATGGGGAGGTCTTTAATGGTGGCGGGGTCTTCGCCTTCCTTCACAAAAGCAACGATCTGGTAATCGCGCTTGAGCAGTTCCCGGATCAGATTGCTGCCCACAAAACCATCGGCGCCAGATATAAATACAGTCATTGGCTTTTTTAACGCGCGAAGGTAAGTTGCTTTTGGGACATGGGCCGGGGGAGGATGGTAAAATGTGATGTTCCCCCAAAAAATCGGACACCCCACTACCAGCTGTCCGATTTTCCGAAAAGTTTAAGATTTTGTTACTTACTCCACTGCCACCTTCGTACCCGGCAACAGCTCCTGTTGCAGCAAATACTCAGCAATCTGGATCGCGTTGGTGGCTGCTCCTTTGCGCAGGTTGTCGGCTACGATCCAGAGGTTGAGGCCATTTTCGATGGACTCATCGCGGCGGATACGCCCCACAAAAACTTCGTCGCGGTTTTTGGCGAAAAGCGGCATGGGGTAGCGGTATTTTGCGGGCTCGTCTTCTACGATCAGGCCCGGGGTGGCGGCGAGCAGTTGGCGCACTTCGTCGATATCGAACGGTTGGCGAAATTCTACGTTAACGGCTTCGGAGTGACCACCGTGTACGGGTACGCGCACGGCCGTGGCGGTGATGCCGATGGTGTCGTCGCCCAGAATTTTGCGGGTTTCGTGGACGAGTTTCATTTCCTCTTTGGTATAGTCGTTATCGAGAAAAACGTCACACTGCGGCAGGCAATTTTCGAAGATGGGATAATGGTAAGCCATCTCTTCCGGCGTTATTTTCTGGCCCGTTTTTTCCATTTCGTACTGGTGAACGGCTTTTACGCCCGTGCCCGTGAACGACTGGTAGGTAGAGATGACCAGGCGGCGAATGCCGTAGCGTTGGTGGATGGCCGTCAGTGCGACCACCATCTGGATAGTGGAACAGTTGGGGTTGGCGATGATCTTATCCTCGGCGGTGAGGGTATTTGCATTGACTTCGGGAACGATGAGTTTCTTGGTAGCGTCCATTCGCCAGGCCGAAGAGTTGTCGATTACCGTGGTGCCGACGGCCGCAAATTTCGGGGCCCACTCCAGGGAAGTGCTGCCGCCAGCAGAAAAAATAGCAACATCGGGACGCATTTCAACCGCCGCCGCCATACCGATGACCGGGTACGCCTGGCCGCGAAAAGTAACGGTTTTACCTACGGAACGCTCGGAGGCGACAGGGATAAATTCCGTGACGGGAAAATTGCGTGCTTCCAACGTTCGGCAAACCACATTGCCCACCAGACCGGTAACGCCAACAACTGCTAATCTCATGATTGAATTTAAATTTATTTAAATGGGAACGCAAATATAACCCCTCTTCTTCCTTTTTAACTATTTTTGGAAGATGAAAGCAACCCTTTTTTTAGGCATTATACAACTGCTGGCCTGGCCACTGGCCGCCCAGTTCAGTGATGATTTTTCTGCTGGCACACTTGCTGCTTACTGGCAGGGCGCACCCGAAAAATTTGCTGTCAGCAGCGGCACACTCCAACTCGACGACTTACTCCCGGCGAGCAATAACATCACCGATCTCTACACGCTCGTACCCACCAGCACTGCAGCGGAGACGACCTGGAGCCTGACGCTGCGTTGTGATTTTGCGCCTTCCACCAGCAATTACACCACGGTTTACCTGGCCACCGACCTGCCCCCCGTTGCCGGAGCCGTCTTCCGCGGGTATTACCTGAAGGTAGGCGGGATTTCCGGCGCCAATGACGCGCTGGAACTCTACCGCCAGGACGGCAGCAGCAGTACTTTGCTGCTGAGCGGGCCATTAGGAGCAGCAGCCAATGACCCCGTTTCGATCGGTATTTTGGTACGACGCACCGCCGCCGGCGAATGGATCCTGGAAGCGGATTACAGTGGCGGCGAAAATTATGACCCCCAGGGTAGCGTCGTGGATGCGACCTACCCCGAAGCCCAGTATTTTGGGCTTACCTGCCGCTATACCGCCACGCGCAACACGGCTTTTACGTTTGATAATATCCTGATTGATCCAGTGGTCGTGGACTCCGAAGCGCCCCTGGCGTTGAGCGCAATGGCTGAAAGTGCGAATTCGGTCATCGTAAGATTCAACGAACCCCTGGCCGCTGGCGCCCTTGACGCCCCGGCCAACTACACCCTGAACAATGGGCTGGGTGCTGCTCAAACCGTTGCTTTTGCCGACGGCGACCGCACGCGGCTGGCCCTGGGCTTTGGTCAGAGCCTGGTGAGCCTGACGACCTATACCCTGACGCTGGTCAACGTGGCCGACCTGGCCGGAAATGTCAACGCAAGTCAAAATCTCGTCTTTGACTATTTGCTCGCCGTAATGCCGCTTCCCGGCGACCTGGTTCTCACCGAGATTTTCCCCGATCCTACGCCTCCCGTAGGGTTACCCAATTTTGAATACGTAGAAATTTACAACGCCAGCAACCAGGCCCTCCAACTGGGTGGCCTGGGCTTAAGTACGGGTTCCACCCCCCGGCTGGTGGACGAATACGTGCTCTTACCCCAGGCTTACGTGACGTTGTGCAGCAACGATGCGGCGGCAGAACTGGGCGTATTGGGCCCCGTAGTCACTTTGGCCTCCTTCCCGGCCCTCACCAATAGTGGCGACGAACTGATCCTGACCAATGCCCAGGGGCAAGAGCTGGTGAACCTGGTCTACGACCTCTCCTGGTACCAGGACCCCCTACGTGCTGACGGCGGCTATTCACTGGAGCTGATCGACCTCGCCCTGACCAACAGCTGCCCCGGCAACTGGCGGGCCAGTACCGCTACCCAGGGCGGCACGCCGGGCCAACCCAACGCCGTGTTGGGAACCGCGGTAGCAACCCAGGCGCCCGTTTTGCTTACCGCTTTTGCACCCAGCGCCACGGAGATCATTGTCCGCTTCGACGCTATTCTCGGGAGCGGCGTCGATTTTATGGATCTGTTTGCGATTAGCCCAACCATCGACATCGGCAGTGCCTTTCTGGAACCAGATGGCCAATCGGTGCACCTCTTCCTGAGCGAGCCCCTGGCCGAAAACACCCTGTACGAGGTCACTGCCGCAGCGGGTATTTCCGATTGTCTGGGCAACACTTCCACGGCCAGCAGCAGCGTTACGGTGGGGCTCACGACCCGTCCGGTGCCCGGCGATCTCCTGATCAACGAAATCCTGTTCAATCCCTACACCGGGGGAGTAGACTTCCTGGAGTTGTACAACCCCGGCCCCAGGATCCTCAACCTCCAGGGGCTGCGCTTGCGCAACGACGCCATCACCTCGGGCACGCTCAGTACGATCGTGGAGACGGACTACGTCTTGTTACCCGGCGCCTACGTTGTTTTTACTTCCGATCCGGCGAATATCCTGGCCAACTACATCGTGCCGCAACCAGCGGCATTAATAGAAAACGACCTCCCTTCGCTGGGTGACGGGGAAGGCAACATCACGGTTTTAAACGCCAGCCTCGAAGTGCTGGATGCACTGAACTACACCGAAGACTGGCACTCCCGCCTCTTGAGCGACCGCAACGGGGTGAGCCTCGAGCGTTTGCGGAGCGATGCCCCTACCCAGGGCGAGGGCAACTGGGCTTCGGCGGCTTCCACGGTGGGTTTTGCGACACCTACTGGCCGAAATAGCCAGGATCGGCAGTCGGTGATTGTACCGACGGACAACTTCTTCTCCCTGCCGGAAAAAACGTTCTCGCCCGACGGCGACGGTTTCCAGGACTACCTGGAGATCCAGTACACCACCGACCAGGCGGGCTACGTGGCCAAACTGCTGGTCTTCGACGCCCAGGGGCGGATGGTGCAGCAACTGCAACGGCTGGAACTGCTGGCTGGCCAGGGGAGCTTCCTCTGGGATGGCAGCACCGAAGCTGATTCGCGGGCACGCCTGGGTATTTATATCATTGCGGCCGAAATATTTACCCCACAAGGGGACACCATCAAGGAAAAACTAACCTGTGTACTGGCTGGTCGACTGGATTAGCGTTTGCCGGGAGGAACGGCCTTCAGCCCATCCGGGCAATCTGCTTGAGCACCTTCTGTGCGCGACTGCGATAGCCCGCGCTGGCGTAGGCCATACCTTCCTCTAGTACAGCTTTCAATTCTACCGCCAGATCGGGATAACGGAGCAGCCGATTAGCCAGGCAGCCCATGGCGTGCACCTGGACCGCAACGGGGGTCTGTGGCTGGGCAAGTACCACAAAGCAAGCCTGGACCAAACGCCCCTCCAGGTCTTCGGGTAAATAGATATGGGCATCCGCAATAACCTTGAAAATATTGCGCGGTACGGCCGGATGCCGGGCTGCCTCCAGCGCGGTTATCAAATCATTCCAGTGCGGCTCGAGCAACGAAGGTTGGGCGCACCCCACCTCACTCAGCACCCAGGCTGCGCGTTGAACCACCCGAACTTCGTCGTGCAGCAAAATCGTGACCAGCTCCGAAAATCTTTCGGCATCCTGGCCGATCCAGGCGGCTATCCGTTGGGTATTGACTTTGGAATGGGTGAAAAGCAGTTGGGTACGGAGGTTCATATAAGGCTTAGTCTAATCTTTCAAATGCTTGTGCAACCAGCTGAGTACCCGCGCCATCTCTTCGCGCAGGTCATTGATCTTGTCGGGATAGTTGTTGTGCATAAAGCTAAACACAAACACTTTACCCGTAGCGGTACGCAAGTAGCCACTCAGGCAGTGGATGTGGCGCAGGGTGCCGGTTTTGGCAAAGATAAAAGGTTTCCCATTTCTCCCCTCGTACCACCTGCCAAGGGTACCCGACTGCCCGCCAGCCGGAAAGAGGCTAAACAAGCGTTCGGCAGGAATCCGCTGGTAGAGTTGGTCGAGTACCAGGACGAGGCTATTGGGCGTAAGCTGGTTGTAACGCGATAGGCCCGACCCATCGACCCAGTCGATGGGCTGGGGCAGAGCGGCCAACAAGGTGTCGCGTACGTAGGCGATAATTTTTTCCGTCTGTATGGTACCGTAGCGCTGGGCACTGCACATGAGGAGCAATTGTTCGGCCAGGAAATTGTCGCTGTCCTGCAACAACTGCCGGTACATCGTGTCGGGTAAGGGGGCACGTAATAATTGCCGTTTTTTTGCTGGGGGCAGCGGTGCCAGATTGTACCCTACCTGGTGCTTGAACGTATCCTGAAGGAGTTCGGCGGCCAACGGCAAAGAATAACGAAAAGGCAACACCCGCTCCAATTCGCCGGCGCGCAAGGCGCGGGCGCCAAAAGTAAAAATGTTGCGGTCTTCGAGCCGGCCTACCGTCGGTTCCCTGACGTAGATCAACTTGTCCTGAAAATAGGCTGGCAACAGCTTGATGGGTGCCAGTCGGGTTTTCTTTTTTATTTGCACCCCGTTGCCATAGACAGGGAAAGCGGCTTTTTCCATTTGGTAGCCAAAGGAATAATCATCCCAGGACCAGCCTTCGCCAAAACGGGCATCCTGGTAGTGGGCGTCGGAAAGCAGCCAGACCGGTTCGGGGCATAGCCGCAACCAGTTGCTGAGCGAGTCGTAGCCCACAAAATCGGGATGCAGGAACAACGGGTTCCCCGAGCCCCAAAGTTGCAGGGTGTCACCGTGGCTTGCGAAGGTGACGAGCGGCATTTGGCCCAGGAGGATGGATTCGGCCGCAAAAAAAGTCAGAATCTTGGTGTTGGAAGCCGGGGTAAAATATTTGTCGGCCTGGTAGGCATAGACGAAGTTGCGGTCGGCGGGATCGAAGAGCGAAAATCCGGAAAATCCGCGCATAAACACGGGAGAAGCTTCCACCATTTGCTTCAACTCGTCGTATTCCTTGTTGGTCAGGTGTTTTTGGGCCTGGCTGGCCACTGGTAGCAGACAACCCATAATAAGGCAGCAATAGATGCGAATAAAGCAATGGCTCATGGCGGAAATGAATTAGGGCGCAAGGTAGTTGTTTCTGGGAAATCCGGACTTCTGAATGGGTCGGGCAGGTATGTTAAAATCTGTGGTTGATGTGGAATTGGGAGCGAGATGGGCTAGGGGTCTGTCAAGTGTTAATTTTCCGGTTGAGTGTGAGCGAATTTTAGGGCCAATCAAGGCGGGGGTTCCCGCGCATAGCACCGCTACGTAAGGGGTTCTCCAACGCAGAGTGGCCGCAAAAGACGCCACAGGCTACCTGAAGTTTTAGCCTTGACAGACCACTAGGGGGGTGAAGTGTAAAGGGCCGGAATTGCTGAAGGGTGGGATTGGATTGGTTAGATTAGATTAGGTGGTGCTGTCCTGTTTATGTGGCAGAGCCCCGCCAGGGCGGGGCCCCACCCTTGGGGCCTTGGTCACCGCACACCCTTTCCACGTTTGTGGTCCGGGCACGCCTCTATACCTTCCTCCGCGAACGAAGGAACCAGCAATGCGTTAAAAAAAACCGCTGATGAGCCTCACTGACTGGGCGAGGGTAGTTACCGCTGATAGTGGAGCAGTTTAGTCAGCCTGCCCCGAGGATTACAAAGATAATCGTTAGCGCAAATAAACCAAAATTATTTTTAAATAATTATTAAACAAACAAAAAAATAAATTTACCAACTTTTTAGAAGGCATCCAGGTGGATAAAGGTTAGACTGGTAGCTAAACAAACGCTCACGTAGCTAAAAATCATCCCCGATTCATTTTTTTTCAGAACTTAGCCTGGCAGGTACTATCCTGCCCGTCGCTTATGAAAAAGTTATGCATTCTTCTCCTGCTCAGCTCCTGTGGTATTGGGCTGCAGGCGCAACTTCCTAGTCACGACCTGGCCGCTTTCCAGCAGGCGCGGGCGGGATTGGTGGTCATTAACAACGCCGAGCAGCGGTTACCGCTGGGCGGCCTGGACAGTTTGCGGCCGGCCTTGTTCAGTATGGGGCTGGCCGATGACGAGGAATTGTTCCACACCCTGAATACTTACCTGCCGGTGGCGCGCCTCCATTGGGAAGACGAGGAAATTCTGCTGGAGTCGACCTACCCACACCGACTGCCGGTCAATTTGATAATCCTGGCGTTGGACGGAGAAGCAGCGGCGGCTTTTCCGTGGACCTCCTTTTTCGACCATCCGATCATCCCCGTGGTGGTGGTCATTTTCGGGCGGGGCAGCGTCACGGCGCGCTTGCCGCCGACGGCGTTCACTACCTGTGTATTCAGCGAAGACCGCTCCCCCTGGGCCCAATCCCTGGCTGCCCAGCTCCTGTTCGGGGCCATTGGCAGCGACCAATTGCTGGGCGCAGCGCTCAATAGCAGGCTTCCGGCAAGAAGTGGGCAGGTCGTTTCACCTGTTCAACGCCTGGCCTTCGCCCCGGCAGCAGCGCTGGGTATGAACGATACCCTGCTGCAAGACAGCATTGCGGCCATCATGGCCGACGGACTCGCCCACCAGGCCTTCCCGGGCGGGCAGGTGTTGGTGGCCAAAGATGGGGTAGTGGTGTACCACGAAGCCTTTGGCTACCATACCGACAGCCAGGAGCGCCCTACCCTGCTGACGGACATCTATGACCTGGCCTCGGTGACGAAGGTGACCTCAGTTTTGCCAGCGCTCATGAAATGGTACGGCGAGGGGACCTTTGACCTGGATGCCCCTCTGCAGGCCTATTACCCTGCCGCCCAGGGCAGCAACAAAGCCGATCTCAGCTTTCGGAGCATGCTCTCGCACCAGGCCCGCCTGCGCCCCTGGATCCCCTTCTGGCAGGCTACGCTGCGGGGCAACGGCAAGTACCCGTGGTCGAAGCGGCGGGATCCTGAGCGGATCAATGATTACCGCTTCCGTTGGTGTTCGCTGGCCCGCCAGCCGTCGACGCGGTTTCCTGTTTACCTGGCCGACGAGCTGTGGCAGCACCGCCATTACCAGCGCCAGATGATGAAGGCCATCCGGAAGTCGCCGCTGAACGACAAGGCGGAGTACGTCTATTCGGGCCTGCTGTTTTACCTGCTGCCCGAAATAGTGGCCACCCAAGCCGGGATGGATTTTGAGACGTACCTGAACCAGACCTTCTACTGGCCACTCGGTGCTTATACCCTGGGCTACAATCCGCTGCGCTATTTTCCGCTCGACCGGATTGTGCCGACCGAGCGCGACAGCTTTTTCCGGATGACGCTGATTCACGGACACGTACACGATGAGGGCGCCGCCATGATGGGTGGGGTGTCCGGCAATGCCGGGCTTTTCGCCAATGCCTACGACCTGGCCAAACTCATGCAGCTGTACCTCAATGGCGGTTCCTACGGCGGGCAGCAGTACCTGGCACCGGGGGTGGTGGACACCTTTGCTAGCCGCTCCTACGCCGCGCTAGGCAACCGGCGGGGCCTGGGGTTCGACAAGCCGCTGCTCGAATACGACGCCTCGGCGAGCTCGGTGGCGGAGGCGGCCTCGGCGGCGAGCTTTGGCCACTCGGGCTACACGGGCACCTTCACCTGGGCCGATCCGGAAAACGGACTGCTTTTTGTTTTTCTGAGTAATCGGGTCTACCCCAGTCGCAACAACCGGGGCATCTACATCCGCAATATCCGGCCCCGCATCCACACCATTATGTACGAAGCAATCAAATGAAGGTGACCGCGTTGACCAGTCTAAATTCCTGGTTATTCTCTCAACTTTGTAACAAAGGGGATGTTCTTGATACTGATTATTAAAACAATAAGCTCTACGATATGAAATGGATTGCCCGATTACTGCCGCTCAACTTACTGGTCTTCTTTACGGTGACCCTCGCCGCCCAACCCGCAGCGGTGGCCAGCTTCGCGCCAACGACCGCCGAGAACTTTCTGCTCTGGAAAATTTCCGGACAAGGACTCCAGTCACCCAGCTACCTGTTCGGGACCATCCACATGATTCCGGAGGAGCACTATCTGCTTAATGAACCGACGCAAAAGGCCTTTGACAAAAGCACGCGCATCGCCTTCGAAATCGATACCGAAGACATGATGAACCCCGCCGCCATGATGGGGCTGATGAGCAAAATGTACATGAACAATGATACCTCCCTGGCCGACCTGCTCCCCGCCGAGGACTACCAACTGGTGGCCGATCACTTTGACGAGATCGGGCTGCCCATGGTTTTTATGGGACGGATCAAGCCTATGTTTCTGACCGTGCTGGCCGGTGAAGGCATGCCCAACGCCAAGCCCGGCGCGGGTGGCATGGGAGCGATGATGGGCGAAGGGATCAAAAGCTACGAGCTCGAACTGACGGAACGGGCCAAAACCCAGGAAAAACCCATCGTAGGCCTGGAAACGGCCGAATTCCAGATGAGTCTCTTCGACAGCATTCCCTATACGGCCCAGGCGCAAATGCTGCTGGAAGCCATCAAATCGGAACAAGGCGATTCGGATGACGCCACCGACACCACCATGGACAAGATGATCGAGCTGTACACCACCCAGGATATCGTGGGCATGCAAGGCCTGATGGACGACGATTCTGCCAGCGGCATGGGGGGCTACGAAGACCTCCTGCTCCTCCAGCGCAACCGCAACTGGATTCCCGTCATGCAGGGCCTGATGGCCAAAGAAACCGTCTTTTTTGCCGTCGGTGCAGGCCACCTGGCGGGTGAAGAAGGGGTGATTGCGCTGCTGCGCAAGGCGGGCTATACGGTGGAGCCGGAGGAATAAAAGGGAGGTCGGAGGTCGCTCGAAGTGGGAGGTCGCTCGAAGTGGGAGGTGGGAGGTCGGAAGTGGGAAGTTTTAGGCCGAGGAAAGGTGGATAGGGTAGCACAGTGAAAACGTATTAACGCATCTTTACGAACAGTCTCCTTCCACCCACTCACAAAAATGACCATTGGATGATGGAATGCAAAGCCTATTTTGTAAACAGGTTTTTGGGTTTCCTGCTTATGCCTGGTATTAGTGTCCTGCCTGGCAGCATTTGGAGGTTGCTTATTTATTCGCTATGCGACTAACAGGAGTTGTTTTTATCTTATCAATTTAGTGCCCTACTCCCCTAAATTTTTTATACCTTAATCGCCACAAAACAAGGTCGCATGAGTTTAACCATTGGAATTTTGGCGGAAGCCAATGACAATCGCGTAGCATTGGTACCCAAGAATGGTGAAAAGCTGATCGCACTGGGAGCCCACCTGGTGGTAGAAACCGGTGCCGGCAAGGCGGCGGGGTTCAACGACGACACCTACCTGGCCATCGGCGCCAAAGCAGGGAGCCGGGCCGAGGTCATCAAACAGGCCGACCTCCTCCTCAGCATCTATCCGCCCGCCAACCAGGAACTGGCCACCTTTCCCGCCGGGAAAACGCTGGTCAGCCAGTTTCAACCCTATTTCGATCACGAGATCACCGGATTTTTGCAACAGCACCAGTTAAAGGCCTTCAGCATGGATATGATCCCGCGCTCGAGTCTGGCCCAGAGCATGGACGTGCTGTCGTCTATGGCCTCCATTGCGGGCTACCAGGCGGTGCTTTCGGCCGCCAAGTTGTTGCCCCGCTTCTTTCCCATGATGATCACGGCTGCCGGGAGTATCAAGCCCGCCAAGGTCTTGATCCTGGGAGCTGGGGTGGCGGGCCTGCAGGCCATTGCTACCGCCAAACGCCTGGGTGCCGTAGTGGAAGCTTTCGACGTGCGGCAGGCGGCCAAGGACGAGGTTCAAAGTTTGGGCGCGCGCTTCGTAGAAGTGGAAGGCGCCAGTGACGATCGCACCGCCGGCGGCTACGCCGTAGAGCAGACCCCGGAGTTCCTGGCCCGCCAGGCAGCCACCATCCAGGATCACGCCCGCCAGGCCGACGTCGTGATTACCACCGCTCAGTTGCGGGGCAAGAAGGCCCCCATCCTCATTGAAGCAGCAACGGTGGAAGCCATGCGCCCCGGTTCGGTGGTCATCGATCTGGCAGCCTCCACGGGTGGCAATTGCGCCCTTACGGTAGACGAAAAAACCATCGTCCACCACGGCGTCACCATCCTCGGACACTCTGACCTGGCCAAAGAGATGCCTCAAAATGCCAGCGAAATGTTCAGCAATAACCTCTTCAACTTCCTCAAGCTACTCGTCGTAGACGGAGAGTTGAAAGTGGATATGAGCAACGAGATCGTGAGCAACACCCTGATTACCAAAACCTAGCACCTGGCACTGGCCGTACAAGTATGACCTGACTCCAGCGCTTGACCGTCATTTTCAGTAAAAATCTCTTTTTAGTTTATACTATTCAAAATACAGCCCCTTATGGATATTGCACAATTGGTGGCCTTTGTCGATGAGCATTTGCTCATGTTCTACTTGCTGCTGTTCACCATCATCCTTGGTTTCGAGATCATTGCCAAAGTACCTACGGTTTTGCACACGCCGCTCATGTCGGGTGCCAATGCCATCAGTGGCATTGTGATCGTGGGGGGAATCCTGCTGGTCAAGCAGGCTGCGGCTACCGACTTGTTTATGCTGATCGGCGGCTCGCTGGCCATCGTTTTTGGTATGATCAACGTCATTGGCGGCTTTGTGGTCACGGACCGCATGCTGGAAATGTTTAAGAAAAAGACAAAATAGACACCATGCTAACAGCTATCATCAATTTATCCTACCTCGTGGGTGCCCTGGCATTTGTCTGGGGATTGCGCCGTTTGAGTTCACCCGACACAGCCAAGGAAGGCAACCGGCTGGCAGGCATCGGCATGGGTATTGCTATTGTCGCTACCCTGGTGGCACCCAGTGGAGGTGGCGATGGCAACTACGCCTGGATTGCCGTATCCCTGGTTATCGGCACGGGTATTGGCTGGCGTGCCGCCAAGAAAGTAGCCATGACGGATATGCCGCAACTGGTGTCCGTCTTCAACGGCCTGGGTGGCGCGTGTGCCGTGGCCCTGGCCGGCCTGGAACTGGGGCAAGTGGCCAATGGCATGAAGGAAACCTCGACCAGTTCGCTGGCGATACTACTGACCACGCTGCTCATTGGTGGCGTCGCCTTTACGGGTAGTATCCTGGCCTACCTGAAGCTGGATGGCAAAGTAAAAGACGAGAAGATCATTCTGCCCCAACACAGCGGCATCAACATGATCTTCCTCCTGGGCCTGGTGGTTTTTGCCGCCTACCTGGGCTGGTCGTCGGGCAATATCAGCTGGCTAACCATCGGCATGTTCACGGTGCTGACGTTGGTCTACGGCCTATCTTTCGTGGCCCCCATTGGCGGTGCGGATATGCCCGTGGTGATCTCGCTGCTCAACTCCTTTTCCGGTCTTTCGGCCGCGGCGGCTGGTATGATCTACGACAACCAGATTATGCTCGTGGGGGGTATCCTGGTCGGTGCGTCGGGCACGATTCTTACCGTCCTCATGTGCAATGCCATGAACCGCTCGCTGCTCAACGTCCTCATTGGTGGCTTTGGGGGTACGGCCGCCGCCAGTAAAGCAGCGACCGGCGACCAGAACATCCGGGAGGTTGGCCTGGCCGACCTCGCTATCCAACTCTACTACTCCGACAAAGTCATGGTGGTGCCCGGCTACGGACTGGCCGTGGCCCAGGCCCAAAAAGCCGTCAAGGAACTGGACGAACTGCTGGAAAACAACGGCGTGGAAGTGAAATACGGCATCCACCCGGTAGCGGGTCGCATGCCCGGCCACATGAACGTGCTCCTGGCCGAAGTGGACATTCCCTACAGCAAGCTGCTGGACCTGGAAGAAGCCAACGAAGAACTCAAAACCACCGACGTGGTGTTGGTGGTCGGTGCCAACGACGTGGTGAACCCCTCGGCCGAAGATGATCCCGGCAGCTCCATCTACGGGATGCCCGTGCTGCAGGTCTGGAACGCCAAACACGTGGTGGTGCTCAAGCGCAGCATGAGCCCTGGCTACGCCGGAATCGAGAATCCTCTCTTCTTTCACGCGAAAAACAAAATGCTCTTCGGCGATGCCAAAGCTTCCTTGCAGGCACTGGTGGCCGAGGTGAAGGCGCAGTAATGAAGCGCTAATGGTTCAGGTATTTTGCAGGTTTTCATCCATGGCATACCATATCCTAAAAGCCCCTTGCTTCCTTCTGGCAATGGGGACTGTAAATCCGTTGTGGAGAAGAACAGCAAAGTGATTCAACAAGGACTGAATATGGCCTTTGTTGACCAGATGAGATTTATGGCACCGGAAAAACCCTTTATCGCCTAAGAGTTCTTCTAATTCGCCCAACGTTTTGGTGGTGAGTTTCCTTTTATCGTTGGCGAGATAAATATAACTGTAGTTTCGCTCCCCTTCTATCCGAACAATATCTTTTAAGACCAACCGTACTTCACCTTCCTGTGTTTGTAGCACCAGCTTTTTGTCGGCATCATTTTTTGTGTTCCAATTAAACAATGCCTGTTTTATGCTTTCGGAAGGGTCACTATTTTTTGCTTTTTTTTTATACCTTTTTATGGCCGCTTTCAATTCCCCCAAATCAATGGGCTTCACCAAATAATCCAACGCATCAAAATGGATAGCCTTGATGGCATAATGACTGTAGGAAGTGATAAAAATGGTTTCGAACGAAATATCTTCCAGTTTGAATAGCATTTCAAATCCAGTCATATCTGGCATTTCCACATCCAGGAATACCAGGTCTGGCTGGTAGTGTGCAATTTTCTGTAAACCTTCCAGCCCGCTACTTGCAGTAGTCAGCACTTCCACCTCCGGTAAATACTGGCTCAGTTTATCCTGCAGCAAATCCCGGATAAACGGGTCGTCGTCTATGATAAGGCATTTTATTTTGTTATGCTGCATATTGTCCGGTTTTACAAATTAAAGGTTCATTGGCCTTTTAATATCCACGAAAAACATTTCGATATCTCCTTTTCCTTTGGCTTGAATTTTACCCCTGTTCACGAATAAATATTCAGAAAACTCTTTGATCTTATCATAAGTTGATTGGCTGATATTGACTTTCCCTAATGATAAAAGTTTTTATTTTCGCTGAATCCATATCACTCACCCTTTCACCTCTTCATAAATCGTCCCAATCAATTCCTCCGCCTTATAGGGCTTCGGAATATAATTATCCATCCCGGCAGCATAGCAGCTATCTACTTCTGATTTTAACAAACTGGCGGTCATAGCGATGATGGGAATCGCTTTTCCGCCGCCGGCCGACTTTTCTATTTTCCTGATTTCCCGGGCAGCTTCAAAGCCGTTCATGTCTGGCATTTGCACGTCCATCAGGATGAGGTCGTATTCACCTGTTTTGAATTTCTCAACGGCCAAAGCCCCATTTTCCACCGTGTCTATTTTCACGTCTTCGATGTAAAAAGACAGGTCGTCCTGGGCGATCAGCTGGTTGAACGGGTTGTCTTCGGCCAGCAGGACGCGAATGCCTTTCAGCGAGGCCGCCATTGTTTTCAGCTTATCTTCGGTGATTAAGTCTTGCCCGATGGCATCCGCTTCAGCGGCAACGATAGGCAGCTCGACGTAAAAAATACTGCCTCGCCCGTTCTCGCTTTCTACCCTTATTTTTCCCTGTTGCAGCTCCACCAATTGCTTCGAAATGCTGAGGCCGAGGCCGGTACCCCCATATTGGCGTGCCGTGGAGCTTTTCCCCTGCTGGAAGGCAACAAAGATACTGTCCAGCTTGTCGGCCGCAATACCGATGCCCGTGTCTTTGATGCTGAACCGGAGTTGATCGGCCGATCTGGTTACGGAGATATCGACGCTTCCTTTTTCCGTAAATTTAATGGCATTTCCGGCCAGGTTGATCAAAATTTGACTCAACCGGGTGGGGTCGCCCATCAACACGGAAGGCACATCGTCCGCAATTTCACCCGTAAGTGTCAGCCCTTTTTCCTCGGCTTTGTATTTTAGAATTTGGACCACGTTTTCCAGCACAGCGGCTGGCTGCATCGGCATGCTTTCGATGTCCAGTTTACCCGCTTCGATTTTTGAGAGGTCGAGTACGTCGTTCAGGATGATGACCAGGTTGTTGGCGCTGGTATGCATGGCGTTGAGAAAAGTATCCTGAGCAGGGAGGTGTTCATTCCGTTTCAGGATTTTTACCATGCCCGAAATGGCGTGCATCGGCGTACGGATTTCGTGGCTCATATTGGCCAAAAACTGCTCCTTGTATTTTTCGGATTGTTCTACTTTTTTCTTTTGTGCTTCGATGATGACCTTTTGTTGGCGGGTCACTTTGAGGCGGTTGAAAATAACCAGGGCCAGCAAGGAGATGAGTAGCAGCCCTATTCCGATGGCGATGGACAGCTTTTGTTGCGCTTCTTTTTTTTCGGTTTCGACGGCTACCCGTTTTTCATTCTCGAGGTCGTCGATGGCTTTTTGTTTTTCATAATTGGATTTTACTTGTTGTTGAATGACCGCTTTTTGGTTCTCTTCGCTCTTCAAGCTATCCCGTGCCAGCATATAAAGCTCATTCATTTGCAACGCTTCCTGATACCTGCCAGTTGCTTTATAGCTGGTGGCGAGCTGCTTCGCAACCTCTCCGACGGTGCTCATCGCACCCATTTCCTGCGCCAGCTTAAGCGCCAGCGCACCGGTGGAAATCGCTTTGGCGTGATTGCCCTGAGCCGTATAAATTCTCGCTATCTGTCCTTGCGCAAAGGCCGCGTTTTCTTTCTTTCCCGTTTTTTCTGAAATAGCTAAACTTTGGGTACTGTAATCCAATGCCAGCGCATAATTGCCTTCTTCTAGATAGCTATTTCCGATTGTTACAGCTATCAACGCTATATTGTCCATTGAGCCCATTTCTTTAAAAACCTTCAAAGCTACCAGGTAATTTTCCATGGCCCTTTCACGATCTCCTTGTTGCTCATAAATATTCCCTATATTTAAAAGGGTACCTGCGGTGTTTGCTTTGTCGCCGATTTTTTTTAAATAGGCTAAATTTTGAGTATATATTTTAAGCGCCTCCTGGTGATCCCCAAAATCACGATAGGTGCCAGCGATCATATTTTGCACACTTGCCTGACCAGAAATTCTTCCCGTTGCTTTATAGTGGTTATAACTTCGATTTAAAAAAACCAGCGCTTGATCAATGTCTCCCCTTTTACTGTAAATGTTACCAATCATACTTAACATCGCTCCTCTATTAAGTTCGCCCTCCAGTTCTTCACTCCGGTGTAAACATTGAAATATATTTTCAAGCGCCTTGTCATAATCACTTTTTTCGTAATAAATAAGTCCTATAGCAAAATAGGTATCAGATATCTTGTACTTGTCTCCGAGTTCCTCGAGCAATTTTAAAGATTGAAAATAATAGGTCAGTGCTTTATCCTGATCACCGCTCTCCTGGTAGATATACGCTATTCGAGTTAAGTCATCCGCCATTTTGTAGCTGTCTCCAAGTGCTTCGCTCGTCTTAATCTCTTTTAAAAAATGGTCAAGGTTTTTATCCGTATAGACTTGCGCTAAAGAATCTATCCTGGGCGATATCAGCATTTTAGCATCATTGGTCTCATTAGCCGCTATTGATACCGCTTCAGTTGCGGTCGGATTTTGCGTACTGCCGATCAGCGGATCGGATGTAACGTCAAATTTATCCATTATCATTTTCCGGGTCTGTTGCATGGCACTGAGCGTCCATCTACTATTTTCATTGTCAGTTGTTTCAGTTAATTCTTCCTGAATGGCCAAAGCCCGATCTATATAAGCCAAAGCTTGCGCGTTATCCTGTTGCTGAAAATAATACAAAGACAATGTCCCCAGAATAAATATTAGCCGCTTTTTATCAGCTAATTCTTCAAAAATTTTGAGCGCTTTAGACAATTCAGCTAATGCGCTTTTAGCATCGTTTTGTCTCATGTAACCCATTCCAAGGTACCCGGAGTTTCGTCCGATGAGCATTTTATGACCGATTTCTTCCGCTATGGTTCTGCTTTGGATAAATAATTTTGCCGCTTCTCTAAAATCACCTTTCTTAGCATAGCTACTCCCTTGTACAAACAATGCCTTTGCCATCCATTCTTTTAGGCCATTGGCTTCCGCTAAATCATACTCTAATTGAGCATAATAGAAAGCAGTGTCGGGGTTAATGGTGGTAGGCAAGCCATCTTTGTCTTCATGAAAGGCGTGAATGGCCTTCAGCCGGGTGATAACAGGCTGGCTTTCGTCACGCCATACAGCCCAAAGGGAATCGGAGTTGACTTGCGCTTGCGCGCCTAAAGACAGCGTAAAAAATGGGATAATCAGGAATACGGTGCTTATTTTCATTTGTCGGGGCTTTAGAACGCTGTAAAATTATTTTTCACGATTAAAGCGACCTCTTTAATGGCCCCGTCCAGCTTTTTCAGCATACGATCTACCAGCGTTTTCAGCTCTTTCCTGGACATGGTCTCATATTCATGCTCCAGGCGCCGGATGGGCGTGAGCATCCCGGGGATACCAAAGAACTGCAACTGTGGGCTCATCTGGTGCAGTATCTGGCGGATCATTTTCCGGTCATCTGCCTGCAGGCACGCCTTGAGGTTTTCTACCCGGGGGGGGATCAATTCCTGAAACTGGTTTAAGTATTTCAACATCCGGGCATTGTCTCCTCTCGAAATGCTGATCAGGTTTTTCATATCTATATAGGTGGTGTTCCAGTTTGTTTTCATGTTTGATCAATTGACTGCTAATTTTCTTTTCGCAAGATAGAATTAAATACCTGTGCGCAAAAAGCCATTGATCCAACGGTTGATCCAACGGTCGGTCACCGTTGGATCAATGGGGTTACCGTTGGATTTGGTAGTCGTTACGATCAACGTTATTTTTTCGACAACGTCCCCGACACGGCAACGCTTGTTGACTTTCCCTATTTTATTGTCCGCAGTTTCGATAGCAGTGGTACACCCCGTTTTAGTACGACAAACACCGTAGACGGCGGCATCAGCAAGTCGTTTGTGGTGCAGCGATGAGTTTTCAGACAGGCTCCTCGCGCTTATTACCCCGTCACCACCCGCACCGGCACGCCGTTAAAGACGGCATTGCCGGTCAGGGCATCCAGCAGGTGAGGGTCGGTGATGTCGTTCATGCTCACGCCGGGGTGCGCTTCGGCCACGGCCTGCTGCGTGCCGCGGCGGGTGTGTCCCCAACCGTGGGGGATGCTGACCACCCCCGGCATTACTTCATCAGAAATTTCGACGGCGATTTGCAGGCTGCCCACCGCCGATTGCACGGTTACCACCTGGCCGGCCACCATGCCAGCCGCAGCGGCATCGTCGGGGTGTACCAGAAGGGTGCAGCGGTCGCCACCTTTGACGAGGCGCTGGCTGTTGTGCATCCAGGAGTTGTTGCTGCGCAACTGGCGCCGTCCGATGAGCCGCAGGGGGAAGTCGGGCGCCACGTTGTCCAATTCGACTAGCTGGCCGTCCAGGCGCACCAGGTCGGCCAGGAGGGATGCCGGAGCCAGGTCGATTTTTTTGTCTTCGGTAAACAGCCGCCCGGGCAATACCGGCTGCAGGGGGCCCAGGTCAATGCCGTGGGGATGGTCCTGGAGCTGTTGGACGGATAAGCCTGTTTTGCCGTAGGCGCCGAAGCGCAAACCCGCATCCACCATTTGCGTGGGGGTAGCAAACGGCGGGTCGTAGGTGCCGCCCGTCAGGCGGCGGGTGAGTTCCTGGAAAATTTCGTAGTCGTGGCGCTGGTCGGCGGTTTTCTCAAAACAGGGTTCCGAGAACTTCGCGGTATTGCGCACCGCCAGGGTGTGGAAGACCACGTCGTAGTGGGTGGTCTCCAGGCCGGTAGTCGGCGGCAGGATGATGTGGGCGTGGCGGGTGGTCTCGTTGAGGTAAATATCGATGGCGACCATAAAATCCAGCTGCCCGAGGGCTTCATCGAGGGCTGCGCCGTTGGCGGTTGACAGGACGGGGTTGCCCGCCGAGGTGACCAGGGCGCGAATCTGCCCGTCGCCGGGGGTCAGGATCTCTTCGGTCAGGGCGGCTACGGGGAGCTCGCCGAACCGCTCCGGGTGCTGGCTGACGCGGCTGGACCAGCGCCCCAGCTTACCCGCCCGGTTGGGCAGAACGGTGTCCACGGCAGGCGTGGTGAACATGGCGCCGCCGGGCCGGTCGAAATTCCCCGTCAGGATATTGACCAGGTTGACCAGCCAGTTGCACAAGCCGCCGAATTCCTGGGTAGACACGCCCATGCGACCATAGCATACGGCCCGCTCCGCAGCGGCAAACTCGCGGCTGATGGCCTTAATTTTGGCCGCCGCTACCCCCGTCGATGCGGCTACCCGCTCGGGGGTATAAGCCTGGACGGCCGCCGCAACAGGCTCCAGGTTTTTTACGTGATCCGCCAGGGCGCCTAACTGCACCAACCCTTCGGCGAAGAGCGTGTGGACGATGGCCAACAAAAACAGCGCATCGGTACCGGGGCGGATGAAGAGGTGCTCGTCGGCCTTGTCGGCGGTTTCGGTGCGGCGGGGGTCGACCACCACCACCCGGCCGCGCGCCTGGATGGCCCGCATGCGTTTGGGGAAGGCGGGCGCCGTCATGAGGCTGCCGTTGGAGACCAGCGGGTTGGCGCCCAGGACGAGGAGGTAGTCCGTCCGATCCAGGTCAGGCACGGGCAAGAGGAAATAATGCCCGAACATCAGGTAGGCCACGAAGTGGTGGGGCAGCTGGTCGGCAGAGGTAGCCGAAAAGAGGTTGGGGGTCTTGAGGCTGCGCAGGAAATCGGGCAGGAACAAGGTGGTGCCAAAATTGTGGGTATTGGGGTTGCCCAGGTAGACGCCTACGGCACTGCGGCCAGCCGTGGCCTGGAGGTGCTGCAACCTGGTCGCCACCTCGTCGAAAGCTTCCGTCCAGGAGATGGTCTCCCACCCCGTAGCGGTGCGCCGGACGGGTTGCCGGAGCCGGTCCGGATCCTGGTAGATATCCTGCAAGGCTACGCCCTTGGGGCAAATGTGGCCCTGGCTGAGGGGATCCTCCTGGTCGCCGCGGATGGATAATATTTCGTCGCCGCTCACCTGGATTTCGAGGCCACAGATGGCTTCGCACAGGTTGCAGGCGCGGTAGTGGGTGCGGGGGGTATGCTTCATGGGGTTAAGCTAAGGAATATTTTAGAGCTATGCCCAACGGCGCCTGCTTTTTCGCTGCCGTCAGTTTGAAAGGCACAAAAAATTTACGAAACAATTTTGGTGAGATTTGGTGGTTACCTTTTTTTAACCACCGAGTGGATAATCCGGAGCAAGTTGGAATATGCACACTACACAAAAACACACCTTTTGTACCATTAACACGGGTAAATGGTGCTGATTGTTTGTTTTTCGGTTTTTTTAAACATAAATTTTTGTTTTTTTGGCCCCGAAATATAATCAGCCATGAAACAAAACATCGAACGCGCCCGCATCTTTCGCCAGGCAGTAATGATTACCCCGCCCGGAATTCTTCGCTTGAGAATGCTCCAGAAGCTATTGGGGATTTATGAGGGCATTGAAGTAGACGGAATACACTTACCTCTTTAGCTCCGCTGAGGCGGGATCATAATAATAATCACTGATCGTCCCATCCTTGATTTTGTCTACCACTTCATCAATGATAAAAAGGGGAACCAAGAACCATTCCCTTGCTTTGACAGGCTTCCCGAATCGATCAATAATTTCTATGTCAAACTTTGCTGCATCAAAAAATTTGTGCACGATGCTTTCCAGCTTTACCCGATCTATATTAGCTAGCTTGTAGGTGGCAACAATTTCCACATCGGCCATCAGGAAAGTGGGATCATTTTTGGCATTGGCGATTCGTGTTTTGACATCGCCTCCTGTTATGCCAATTTTGTGAACAACGTCCTTGCTTTCCTGAATAACCGGATGCTTGGACAAACTGCGCAATACGTAAATGGTGCCGCTTTCCTGGTCGTCCTCACTGTTTTCGCCGGAGAAGAGGGGGCCTGCCGGGCCCAGGTCGGTGATGAACCTACTCGTCTCATCTTTGTACATGGCCCTCATGAGCGACCGTAGCAAAATGTTACTCTCGGTACCGTTAGCATAGATAACCCGCAATCTTGCATCTTCCTCGCCGTTGGGAGCTTTGATGGACTCACCCATCTCTGCTATGTAGGTGATCTGCCCACCAACAATTAAGAATTGTGTCTGCTTTAGATGTGTCTTCGTAAAACCCGCATCTTTGCGGAATCGAATTGTTTCTCTGATACCGGCGTCCAGCTGCTTTTTGACCATTTCGAAAAGCGGCTTGAACCGATCAAAATCTTCACACCGTGTTCGGTTAGCAATCTCTTCAGCGGCTCTTTTCTCTGCTTGCGATTTTACGTGTTTCAGGTTGGTGATTGACGCTTTAGCATCAATATCAACGCCCAGTTGCCTCAACAGCTCTTCATCTTCTATATCCTCTGGAATTGATAAGTCGGCATCATTTTCAGCCGATAGTAAGTTTTGGGTATCCAGCTCCTCCAATAATTCCCGGCATTCTTTTTGGCTCCGAATCCGGTCTAGCCGAACCGCGTAAAGGCGCTCAAAAATATCTTTATCCTCACCGTGGGTCGGTAGGTGTCCATGCTCTTCCACAAACTTTTGAATCTCTTCAAAGCCGGCAATGATACGCTCCTCCCTGGCCGTATACTGAGTTATCTTTTTAGACTCAACCTCTACACCCAATTCTGCCAAAAGGGCATCATCCTCTTCCGTAAATTCTTGCTTTTTAGCCATTTGATTGTTCCACTTTTAACCGTGCAAGTACTGCAATTCCCTGCGCCATTCGCTGCTCCCAGGCGTCGGACGACTTGATGTCTGGTAATCGCCCGCGTTCTGTCTTAAATTGCAAAGCACGCCTGGCCAAGTCTCGCGCTTCCTCCAAAGAGATATTTTGTTTCCTGGAAGAAATAACCTCCGCCATGGCTTTGAGACTACTTTCGGTCATCGCTTTAGAAAGGATGGAGTAGGCCTCACTGAAAGGGTTGATACTATCAATCCAATCCACATCCAACTCACGGACATCCATGGCCAATTTACGAATTCCGTCAATCAATGCCGTATTGGCTTTTTCACTAAATCCTTTATCTCCATTGATGATCTCTTTTGCCTTTTGCGTTAAATTGAGGGCAGCAATAGCGTGTTGGCGAACAGACTCAATATCCTCGACATCCAGTTCCGGGTATTTATCCCTGATAATCTTACCCATGCGTAATTGGGTAAGCTCTTGGGGCACCATCTCCTCATCAAACATACCCCGTTCAATGGTCTGTTTATCCTGTACGAATGCCGCAATAACTTCATTCAAGTCTTCCTTGCAGATGCGCTGTGCGTAGTCGCTTTTGGGCTCTGCGAGTCCATTGATTTCAATTTGAAACTGCCCCGTTTCTTCATTGAAGCCTATATTTGTCTTTCCTGGATCATATCCGCCCTCTCCGTAGTCAAAGCCCTCTACTGGTCCACTCTGTGGATTCTTGGGTGTAAAATTGAATCTGGGCGCCAGAACTTGTTCCATAAGCAAGCTGGCAGAGATAGCCTTTAAAGTATCGTTTACCGCATCCGTCACTGTCTCTTCTGACGCATCCGGCTCGGCAATTAGATTGGTGAACCGGGCGTGGGTTTTATTGGGAGCATCACGGGTTGCACGACCAATAATTTGCACAATTTCAGTAAGGCTAGAACGGTAGCCTATCGTCAGGGCATGTTCGCACCACACCCAATCAAAGCCTTCTTTGGCCATGCCCAGGGCAATGATAATATCTATATAGTCCCGGTCTTTTTTAGCTTCCGGTGCTCTGAGGGCGGCTGCCACCCGGTTGCGTTTGCTGGGGTCATCGTCCACTAAATCAGCGATCCGCAACACCTTGCCCGAAGCTAATTTTACCAAGTGAAAGCCGGTTTCCGCATCAATTCCTTGCCAGGCACCTAATTCTTCGATGATGTGCTCGACTTCCTTGATTTTGTCGCCCATACTTTCCCGCGAATTCACATTGGGAATATGGATGATGGTTTTTTCTTCGGGGTTCAAAACATTCAGAATATCATCCGCATAAGCGCCACTGTAGAAGTAGTAGCCAATATTCAGCTTCTTTAAGTGCTCATATCCATTCAGCTGCTCGTAGTAGGTATAGGTAACAGACTCAAACTTCGCTTCATCCTCGGGCATGAGCACCGGATTGGCATCTCCCCGAAAGTAGGAGCCCGTCATGGCCACAATGTGGTTTTTGTCTCTTTCCACCAACTGCTTCAATTGGGAACCGAGTACATTGTTTTCATCGGCACTAACGTGATGAAATTCATCAATGGCAATCAGGCGATCATCAAAGGCCGCTATGCCGCATTGTTCTACCGCAAAGCGAAAGGTGGCGTGGGTACAGACCAACACCTTGTCCTCGCTTTCCAGAAAGGATTTAACAGACTTTACCTTACTACCATCTTCTCCGGGCGCATTGCAGAGGTTCCATTGGGGTGCTAC
>Ga0208544_10000445_pt1 | contig 32798 bp, 30 predicted proteins | sample DEB08_DNA_9_FD_184526 | JGI IMG/M metagenome (GOLD analysis project Ga0208544, IMG submission 184526) | Aqueous microbial communities from the Delaware River and Bay under freshwater to marine salinity gradient to study organic matter... | ecosystem: Environmental > Aquatic > Marine > Coastal ... | reverse complement strand
TCAAGCATTGATGCTGGAGTCCAATGTACTTCTTCTATGTTATTTTCTTTTTCCACCTTTATATATCCTCGTCTTCAATTCGATTATTTGATCATCGTTTAGTAATGGTAAAACAGACTTAGCTTTTTCATTGCTATATCCATAGTATTCTTTTATCAACTCCAAGTTTTCTATATTAATAGGCTTAGCCCATTTTGAAAACCTTCTCTTCTTCTTTATTATATTTATAAAGAAATCGAATTGAAGACGGTGGTCAATATGATGATTCAAATTCATTTCATTTGCATAGAGGATTGTATCAGGAAAGTATGATAATCCACGATTTACCATAAAGGCGCTATAAGCCTTTTCCGATATATCGTCGATCATAATATCTTTCTTGGTTGTATTGATGGCGTTTAAGTAATCGAAGGGGTTCATCGAAATGAAACCCCAGCCATTATTTCAGTAAGACAAGCAACTGTATTAAGTTCATGATCAGCAACAAATGAATTCTTATATTGATAATCTGCCAAAATAAGTACCAATTGAGGTATACTTTGTGGATCAATATAGTCATTCATATTATCATAAATTTTACGATAAATTGCAGCTGGTTCAGAATCAATGTTATTACTTACCCATTGTCTCATACCCTTAAAGTTCTTTTCTTTTAAGTGGATCATAAGATCATTAAGAGAAGTTTCAGATAAAGATACAAGAATGCCAGTATCAATAGAACCACTACTACCATAACGCTGAAGTTCATTAAGAACTTTACGCCAATCTGGCATGTGTTTCATAATCAATTCAGCAACTACCTTTTCGTCATAACTGATACCTTCACCCTTTAAGATGTTAGTACATCGTTTGAGAAACTGCCCACATAGTGGTGCTGCATCCTTTTTAGAAACATTAAACTCGATTGTAGTACAACGAGAATGTAGTGGATCAATAATACGGTTTTTAAAATTACATGTAAGAATAAATCTACAGTTATTGCTAAATTCTTCCATAAAGCCACGTAATGCTGGTTGCGTTGATTGAGCATTTAGATAATCAGCCTCATCCAAGATGACTACTTTGTAGCCACCCTGGAGAGAAACTGAAGATGCAAACTGCTTAATTTTATTACGCAATGTGTCAATCCCTGACTCTTCAGAACCATTAATTAACAGGTAGTCTAGATCAAGTTCGTTACATAAAGCTTTTGCGACTGTAGTTTTACCGAGGCCGGCTGTGCCGGTAAGAAGCATATTGTGTAGGTCACCTCCTCTAACAATATCTTCAAAGGTTGATTTAATGTGTTTTGGTAAAATACAATCTTCGATCTTTTGTGGACGATACTTCTCTACCCATAAGAATTCTGACATTATAGTACCTCCCAACCAAGAACTGTTGAAACTCTAAACGAACGCCAAGCGTCTTTATCAAGTGACCATACAGCCAAATGAGCAGATTCAGGACTAATTGATTCGATTACAGTTTTTTGCCCATGAGCAAGTAACACTTTTTCGTTGAGGGTACAAGGCATGACTCGTACTTCATCTGAGTCAATCTTTTGAAAGGTAACAGTAACAGTACCTTGTTGTAATGCTTCGATTAAACGAGCACATTCATTGCGATCCATAATATATCCTTCATAATAAAATTAAGTAAAGTGTGGAGGAGCGACCTCCACGTTAAGCTCTAGCAGTATTAGACGACTTCGCCTTCAACTTCTTCAGGTAGATCAACACCAGCTGGTGCTTCGCCTTCTTTTGGAGCTGCAGCTTCTAGGAATGCTGCTACTCGATTTCGTACGCCACCGACTTGTTCCATTTCTGGACCTTCAAAACCACCACGCTTAGAACAAATATCGATAATTTGTACCATCATTGCGATGTCTTGTAAAGTTAGTTGTGGTGCCTCAGCTTGTTCTGCGTTACCGCCTTGTGCTTCTTTTACTTCTTCAGTCATAGTATTTCTCCGGTTTTTTTAGACTAATTTAAGAGATCCCGACTATTCGGCAATCTCCATATTATCCTTATTATATAAACATAACAAGGTTAATTCTTTTGTGTATAATTATTTATACACCGAAACTTGATGATTTCTCTAAAGCAATAAAATAATCTAAAGGATTATCTGCATTTCTCCAATTGGAGATTAGTTTAGATGATATCGATACCTTATAATCACCTTGTAGCATTTTCAAATTAGAAATACTAAATATGTAATTAAAAGTTTCTGTTGAGGTAGTGCCTAGATCAATATCAAATGTATTTGCTGTAGCATCTTTTTCATTAAATACAGAAGCTACTACACTATTGCCTTGGCTACTAAAACTTAGTTCTGAATGGCCAAGAACAGCAGCAGCTTTTCGAATCTTATCTAGATTAGAAGATGAGATATCAAGAATGACTTCACATTCTGGCATGTTAATGTCTTTGGTTGGCTGAGTAAGAATATCAATTTCAGAATAGAAATACTTAATCTTTTGAGAACCATCTGACATAGTTAAAAACTTATCGCTAAATTCAAGTTCTGGTTCATCCATAAGACTAAACAAAGACAAGAATTCATTGAGATCATATACACCAAACTCTACTGGAAAGTCTTCGAGTGTTGAAGCAGTTGCCATAATAGTTTTAGCTTCTGAAAGAGTTTTGAGTTCTTTACCTGGCTTAAATACCAGATTCGCGTTAATACCTGAAAAGTTTTTCAGGATGTTGATTGTTTCACTTGAGATTTTCATATTGTACCTTTATTGTTTAATAGTATATTATAACATAGTTTTGTCATAATGTAAACGTTTATTTCACTTATTTTTGCGGTCATGTTCATATAATGCTAAGAAACCATAATGGATAATTTTCATCAAGTCTTTACGATGATCTGAAGGATCTCCCTTCTTTCCGTAACGACCGTTATATTTATCAACGTTTCCTAAGAAGAAACCAATGCCATGACCACGATCAATGATTACCTCTGATGATTGGAGACCACCTTGTCCATAGTGGCCACCATAAGTTTTGTCAATATAAGCTGCAAACTCAGCAATTAACCTATCTTCATTAAATTTGTATTCGATATCTTTCATATGTTTTCCTTAAAATGGAGAAGAATTCCAATCGCTTTCAACAGTATTTGCTTCAATTTCTTCGATTCCAGCATCAACTTTACTATATAGATCCAAGAAAGCAGACTTTGTATCTTCATCAAACCTTGCAATACATAGATCAATAGCTTTAGATCTGTCTTTAAATATTGAGTATGTTTGGGCAATATGACAAAGTCTACGAGTTGAAATAACTTCATCAACTCCTTCATCATAAAAAGTCTTACGAATAATATCGGCCCATGTGATAAGCTTATCAACAAAGTCGCTGTCATTAGCTCCAAATTTAGCCATGTGATTATTCAAAATCTTAGTTTCGATCGATGGCGATGGGAACTTTTGATCAATAGCAACAGTAAATCTTTCTAAGAAAGCTTCATCGATAATAGAAGCTGCTGTAAATCGACCATCGTCTGATCCTTTACCCTTAGTGTTGGCTGTTGCTATAACATTGAAGCCAGCTTTAGGAGTAACTGTTTCACCTGTTTTCTTAACCAGAACAGGCTTACCTTCAAGTATACCTTGAAGACACATAATTTTATTTGTAGCACGATCAATTTCATCGAGCAATAAGATTGCACCGTTTTCCATAGCTTTAAGGACGGGCCCTTTAGAGAATACAGTTTCTCCATCGATAAGTCTAAAACCTCCAATGAGATCGTCTTCGTCTGTTTCAGGATTGATTTGAACACGTATAAACTCCCTATTTAGTTTTGAGCAAGCTTGCTCTACCATGAAGGTCTTACCGTTACCAGATAGACCAGAAATATAAACTGGAAAGAACATTTCAGATTTGACCATCTTAACGATGTCATTGAACGCTCCCCATGGAACAAATGTAGGATCCGCTTTTGCGAATGTTTTTTCTTCGTTAACAATTGATTGCATTTTAGCCTTTGGTGATATATCTATCACATTTGATTCAACTGGCTGCAGCATACTTGTTAGATCATAAGTACCCACTTTAACTCTGTTTTCTTTTTGCATAAGAGGATTGTAGTCTTTACCAGTATAACCCATAGCCTTACCAGTACTTTCTATCAGACCTTTTCGAAACGAAGTTTGATCAGGATAATTTGTAGCCAGTTCATTTAAGATGTTTTGTGTTGAGATTTTAATGTCTTTCATAATGTAAGTCCTTATCATTTAATATAGGTATATTATATCATACTTTTGACACATTGTAAACAGTTTTGGTGAAAAAAGTGCACTTTTTTTAGATTATTTTGTTATAAAAGAGCACTTTCTTATATACATCACGCTGAGTGAATCTAATTTAAGTATCAATAGGGTAACCTTAACCAATTCACAGAGATTCACTATGCTACGATCCTTCCAAAGGTTGTCATCAATACTTTGTTCTGCTTCTTACTCTTTGAGTACTTTTTAAACGCATTTGCAATTTGATTTTTAGTTTGATCAGAAGTTACGCCAAAATCATCATTTTCTGTTGATAGTTTGTCGCCACCCTTGATTAAGTAGAACTCATCGTATCCTAAGGCTGATTTGCGAACAACACATTTGTTTTTTCTGTATTCTTTATTAGCTTCGCTTCTGTGGCTATCAGCCCAACCATTAATTTGACCTATTTTGTGATTAAACATTCTATTATCATCGGCCATAAAGAAACCAATAGTACTAGTGTTGTATCGCTTGTTTATGTTTTCGAGCAAAGCTTGAGTAACGTTATCAGTATTTTCAGCTTTAACCATTCTACCATCGATTCTCATGTTAATGCCTTTAAACATTCCTCGAGTTTCAACTCTATTCTCACCAAGTTCGCCATCTCTATATGCTTGTAATCGATTAGCATCGCCATCAGATAATACAACCAAATTCATTTTTTCAACTCCATTTTTAGCTTTGAACTCTTTGATTAAAGAGTGAGTCATTACTAATGCCTGATTGAGCGGAGTAGAACCAAAGTCTTCGCATGGAGCCGCAACTTCGCGAGATATGTAAGACGATCCCTTTGCTCTTATATATAAAGCTCTGATTGATTCATCGAAATCAGCCTTTTTAAGCTTTGACGATGTTAACAATGGCATTGCCAAATCATCAAGATCAATATCACCATCAAATAATAAACCTCTGTTACGAAGATCGTAGTAGTTTAATTTTTGATTTGTTGTAGTAAATGCATAAACGTCAAACGGAATATTGACTTGCTTACAAAAGAGAACTAAGTGTATCAACTGCTCTAAAACTTTAGGTAATGAGTCATACATAGAACCAGAGTAATCAATCAACATAATCATACCATGACTTTTAGCATCGTGCAGTCTAGTTGTTTGTTTAAAGATGTCCTCATTAGTTTTGTATGAATATAGCTTGTTGACATCGATAACGCCAGTTTTTGCTGTAGTAGCTTTTGCCCACTGAGTAGCGGCCTTTCTCATTTCAAACTCTTTTACAGCAATACCAACGCTTCTTTTAACCTCTTTCATATACTTAGGAAACTGTAGTTCAAGATGATTAACTTGTACGTTTACGTGATAAGGGATAGTGGTTTTTCGTAGTTGTCTTTGAGCCTTGAGTTCAGCATAAGGTATAACAATATCCTTTTTAATTTCTTTCGAAATATCTTCAACTGCAAGAATTTGTCTACCATCTTCATCAATGTCTAAAAAAGAACTCTCATTATTTCTAAAAGCTTCATCAGTAACAGAAACGTCTCCTTCACTACCTTTTGCCGGAGTTTGGCCTTCGTCTGAATCTTCTTCAACTTCTTCTTCGCCTTCTTCGCTTTCTTCTTCTGAAGAACCTGGATCATCAGTCTCTTCTTCATTTTCTTCATAACTACCATCATAACCTTCTGATTCATTTTCACCAGAATCATTATTAGGTTCTTTATTTTGATCGTCGTTTTTATCTTCTTCGTCTTCTTCTAATGATTTGTCATAAGCTACGATATCTTTAACAAGATCAAGAACTTCTTGAAAATCTTCAGTTGTATTTGCTCTATCCATAAAGACTTGTTCTTCATCATTAAACTCAAGCTCTATGTGAGCTCCAACTTTAGCTTGAAGATTAATCTTATCAATAATTCTTAGTGATGACATATCAATATCATTAGTACCAAAGAAGTTATCATCAAATAATTTAGCATATGCTCTAGAAAATGGACCAACTAAACCAGGATAACGTGATTTGACTTTTCGTTCAATCCTAGCATCTTCTACGACATTGATGTATGACCTAGGACATCCAACTAATTTCTCAGGACTATCATGCCAGCCTTCGTATGGAGTTTCTAATGCGTGACCAACTTCATGACCTACAAATAGATCATATACGTCTTTACCCATATCTTTCCACAAAGGAAGACCAAGCACTCGATTCTTGATATCAAACCATGGAGTCTTATAATTGCCATGTCTGATAGAGATATTCTCTTTCGCTAAGAGTTTTGGTAAGCTAGAATTATGATACATATATTGCCCCTTTCCGTATAATATGTATATTATATCATAGTTTAGGGGCCTTGTATACAAATGATTCACATCTTTTTAGATCATTTTGTTATATGCTTATAACTATTTAATCTTGGAAAAGTTTCTTTCTTTGATAAACTCAATCTTAGATCTAAACTTATTCTCTAGTATGTCGCCCTTATGTGAGATAATAAAGACATTAGTGCCATCTTCGAGTGTATTTAGAATCTTAGTCAAATTATCTATACCATCGTGGTCTAAAGAAGAATCAAAGGTTTCGTCCAATACTAAAAGATTAGTTGCCGCAGAGTTCTTCATCTTAGCAATTTGTCTCCAAGTAAAGAGCAAAGCCAAATCGATACGTTGTTTCTCGCCTTCACTAAAAGATGTATAGTTAAATGCATCTCTATGACGCGATCTAATAGTTTCAGTAAAGCTTTCATCAAGATGGAACGCAACAAAGAAATCTAAGACTTGAAGATACTGATTAATAAGTCTATTCATTACTGGCAAATACTGTTTAATAACTTTAGTCTTAATACCAGTGTCTTTAAGCATTTCGCCGATTACTTCGTTATATGTACGTTCTTCAACATAAGCAAGTTTCTTTTCGGTAACAGTATCCTTAGAGTCTCTTAAATCATCAAGTTCATTCTTAGCAGTTTTAATATCACCTGATGATTGTAACAATGTACTAATTTCTTTCTGAATCTTTTCAATTTGCTTTTGGATCAAATTAATCTTATCATTATTACTATTAATATGTCGTTGCTTAGCTAAAAGGTGTTTCATGTTATTCTGACAATCAACTAAATGAGCTGATGTAGTAATATTATCAGCTTCTAATTCTTTCATGCCCTTTTGAATACTAGCAGCAGAACTTCTGATATCAAGCAATTTATTCTCTTTAATAGAATTATCAATATTTTGATCGCACGTAGGACAATGTTTATGATCTTCAAAAAACTTAGCGTTACTTACAAGATCTTTTATTTTAGATTTGTATACTCGGTCTTCAGATTTAATATCAGATATTTTTCTATTAAGATCTTCATGCTTAGAGTTTTCTATTTCTGTTAAAGCGTCAAGATTTTTTCCAAGTTCAGTAGATTGGCTTACTAAACCTTTAACCTCGACCTCATATAACGATACAGAATCTTCCTTAGACTTAATCATATCTTTATTAATAGACTGAAGGTCTCTGATATATTTGTTCTGAGTATCAATTTTAGTTTTATATAAATCTAATGAATGATTTATTTCAGATAGTTCTTCTTTGATTTTAGAATTACGCTCTTTCAATAACGAATTCATTTTACTAAAAATATTAATATCTAATAGATCTTCAATAACTTCTCTACGTTGACCAACTTGTAATTGCATAAAAGGAATAAACGAACTACTACCCAACACAACAACCTGATGAAACGATTTATGATTCAACTTAAGTATATTTTGTTCTAAGAATTTCTGATAATCACGAGCATTTGAAGACTGATTGATCATATTGCCGTTTTGATAGATTTCAAACTTACCAGGCTTAATAGTTCTATGAATTCTAAACTCTGAATTACCAACATTAAACTCGACTTCTACAATGGTACCCTTCTTATTGATACTATTAACTAATTGATCTTTTTTAATATCTCTATGAGGTTTACCAAATAGACCAAAGGAAAGAGCATCCAGCATTGTAGATTTACCAGCACCATTCGAACCTACTACAAGAGTTGATGGTGTTCTATCTAATTGTACTTTAATTGTATCATTGCCCGTTGAAAGAAAGTTCTTCCATGAGACCGACTTAAAATGTATCATAGATATTTTAATCCTAACCAATTAGCAACTTTAGCTTTTAACCAAGACTTGTTTTCTACGTTAATACTTAGTCCTGAATCGTCTATCCTTACCTGCTCCAAGCCGTTTGTATTATCAACAGTAAAATATGAATTAACAGTTCCATTGAAACCATCAGTCATTATCAATTCACTGTTAACAGTATAAGGGGACCCGAGGTAGGTCATTATTTCTTCAGAAACATTTAGGTCAAGGTTTAATTGTTGCGTAAGCGGGAATTGCAAGTCTAAAGACTGTTGATACATTACACCACCTCCAAGTTTTGTGCTTCAGTATATAGTTTTCTTAATTCAACTTTGATGTGGTCTTTGTCTAAATCAGTTTCAACAGCATCAACATATGTGTCTAATAAGACTCCAGTATCTTCAAGCGATACTTTATTATCTTCAACATTGTCGCCTAGGTATTCTTCAAACGTTTCAGCGATTTTAAGTTCATATGTTTCGATGCTTTGTAACTTATCAACGAATCTATCAAACATGTAGAGATCAGTTTTATTTACAACAATAAGCTTAATAAATTTATGTTCAAACTCTGAAACGTCAATAGTATTATAGTCAGTCTTAGCATCATCATATACTATCTTTTTAAACATAGTAATAGGATTACGTACTGGAGTTACTTCACGAGTTTCAGTATCTAAGATGTGGAAGTACTTAGGGTCATCACAATCAGACCAAGTAAATTCCATTTGGTTACCCAGATAATGAACGTTTCCCTGACTTGATTTAGTATGAAAATGACCGGTTAATACGCTTTCAAATCTAGAAAAGATATCAGCGTTCATACCATGAGGATTAGTTATACCAGCCATGAGTTCAAAACCCTTTAACTCAAGATGAGCACCAAGAATAGAAGCATTACAAGTCATAGCCCATTTAGTATATTCTTCATAGTTTGCGCTATTAATCCAAGGCAATACACCAACCTTCAAACCATCATAATCTAATACTGTAGGTTTCATTATAATATTAACGTTGGATGTAAAGTAACCAAGTAGTTCTTTAAGTGAACATAGTTCATTAGTATTTTTGAAATATACGTCGTGGTTACCAGGAATAATGTCCATAGTAATACCCATTTCGCGCATTGGTTCTAAGAAGTGTTTACGATTAGCATTAAGAGCTTTAAAGTTAACAAACTTACGATGCTCGTAATAATCTCCTAAGTGTAAAATATTTGTAATACCATGCTCTTTTAGGTATGGAAAAAATATTTCTCCATAAAATCTTTCCTGATAGTTTAAAAAAATATCGGATGAATTTCTTACGCCACAATGTGTATCATTTAATATAGCAACTTTCATAATTACACCATAAACAATTCTAGTTTTTCTTTATCTTTTTCGATCTTTGCGAACTCTTTAATCTTAGTGTCTTTAGTTCTAATCTGATCGATTCTTTGCCTTAAGGTATCTACATATTCTAATGTTTGAGCTGCACCATTATCATCCATACCCATAGCAGCAAAATCTTCAATACCCATCTTTTCGATGTATCTAAATTTGATTTCTTGTTGCTTCTTTTCTTTAGTAATACGCCTAATAAAAGCAAAGAAACAAATTTGAGTAAAGTAAGAGAATGCGTTTGGATTACCAGTTCTAGTAGCAGTTTCAATCTTATAGTTATTAATAGCTCTTAGACAGTTTTCAACACCATCCATTACCATCTCTTCTCTATAAGTGTACCGAACAAAGTTCGGTCTGTGAGACAGTCCTTCAGATATTTTCATGAAACATGTAGCAACGTAATCTGGAACCTTAGGGATTTGAGTGTCATTAGATTTAGCTTCTATTACGGTCTTAACGTACTCAACTACTGCTAGTGAGAATTCCTTGTTATTGACATAGTGTGGCTTAGCTTTTGGTTTAATTTTAGTGGTCATTTATATCTCCTAATAATGTAATATTATATCATAGTTTGGGTCAAATGTAAACAATTATTTTATTTTATTTATTTTCACAATTAGGTGAATTAAACGTTTACATTACGCCCAAAGTATGATATAATATAGATGTCACCGGGGAGGTAAGGGGTATACAACAATTAATGTATGGTTATCTCATCTATTGATGGTTCTTCTTCGTTCCACTCATCATCACCAGTATCAACCATTGTATTATCATAATCATATTGATCATATCCATCATTAATCTCAGCAGCCATAATATCCTGACATGAATACTTAATGAATGATTCTTTAGTCTCATCTACAACTTCAGTATGATTAATCACAAACCTTTTCATGATCTTAAACATCTTCTTGTCAGAGAAAGGAAACCAATCACTAAAAGTCCATGTACCATCAGAAGCACATCGTACGACCGCAGGTCGTTCAACAATAAATGCGTGTTCGCTTGAACTTTGAACATAACAAATAAGCTCTTCGCCGCTTGTTAGTTTAAAGTGTCTTATATCAATATCTTTAATAGATTCCATTTATATATTTATATCGTATATTTTATAGTCGAATTTCTCTTTACTATAAATTTTGATCCTCTCAGCTGCGTGTAATAATGTATAGTTCTTTTTAGTCTTCCAATGCAAATCGTCAGCAATATCAAATACCTTAGTAGTATCTATACCATCTGCAGACTTCCTTAATCCTCGCCCGATCGACTGTAATACTCTAATTTGAGATTTGCTTGGTGCAGCAAAGATAACGTTATGTAGACGCTTAATATTGATACCAGTAGAAAATGTACCCATACTAGCAACAATAATTGCGTTATCCTGAGTTTCAGTGATTGCCCTAATCTCTTCCCGAGCATCGACATCTGTTTCGCCAGATACATAAAATAGCCTCCTAGTATTTCTTGGTAACGCATCAAACTTACTCTTTAACATATCGTGTAATGGCTTACCATGCTTATCGACATATTGAAACAGTATTAAAGTATTACCTTCTTGGTCCATAGCTAAATTAGTTATGAAATTATTCCTAGGATTATACTTTACGATAAAGTCAAGCTCATCTTGGTACTTCATTTTTGATACAAGCTTACAGTATTCATCGCTGTATTTTAGCAATAAGATTTTGATATCTAACTGAGCAAGCGAACCCTCTTCCATTAACTTTTTAGTTGTGGTTACCTTATAGACCGGTCCAAACAAACCTTCTAAAACCAACTGATGTGTTTGAGATCCATCTAATGTACCGGTTGTGCCAAGTCTGTATTTAGCATTAACACATTTTTCTAATATAGAAGTTAATGATTTAGCTTTAAAGTTATGAGCTTCATCTCCAACAATCATACCATAATTTTGAAACCAGTTAGATGTTTCTTTATATATTGACTGCCACGTTGTAATAACAACCTGTTGCTTTATGTTATATTTTTCTTTACCAGAATAGATTTTATGACAATTTTCTTCAACACTCCAATCATCTGTCCGAGAATAATCAGCAAAATCTGAATACATTTGTTCAACTAACGAGGTCGTAGGGACGATCAGCAGTACGTTTCCTTGATTCATTTCTAAATGGTATCTAATGGCGAGATATATGATCAGACTCTTTCCGGAAGCCGTAGGGCTTAATAGTAACGCCTTTCTATGCTGTAGCGCCCTCGACAGTGCATCGAGCTGGTACGACCGGGGTGTTATACCTACTCCATTCACAGAGAGTGACAGACTGTTCAGAAAGGTTTCTATGTCATGCATCTCTTTAGTATCGGGCCTTCCATACATGGAATTGTCCTCTACGATGAGCTCATATCCCCTAACTTGGGCAAATTCTTTGATATATTCAAATAAACCACCATATATAGTCTTCTTACGGGCATCATATAGACGTATTTTGCCATCCCACATACGATTTTTGTATGCTGGCATGAACTTATACCCTTCTACAAAGAAGCAGAAGTGCTCAGACAATTCCATCTCTATCCCCGGTTCAGTCACAATATGGAGGAAGACTTCATTTTTCTTTTTGACTATTATTTTTTCCATTACATTCCGCTAGTGAATTTATTCCATTCAATGATATTCTTGATATTCTGATGACGCCACTTGACATTTTCCATTATCTCTTTTAACGTGTCTATCAGCTCTTGGGTATAATGCATTTTAGCTTGATGTTCTTGAATCAATGGATCAGCATCATACCACTTGTCCATATCACCTTTTAATACAGTAAGTCCATTCAATGGATCATATGACCAACCTTTAGCGTCTAATTCGACTTGGGTAAGTTTACCATTGTAATGCATAAATTTGTCTCTCAGTAATACTTTAAATTCAAGGTCTAATTTCTTGAATCTTAATTTATTAACTGAGTATAGTTCTAAGTACTTCGAATGAAGCTTTGCAGAATCTCGAGCAGACTTATCTAATTCGAGTTGATCAATTACTGAATCTTTCTTCCACATTTCAAGTATTGTTTCTAGGCTATTCATTATATCTCCATAGTATAAAATTATTTATATGTATACAGAAAGTACCCCAGAAAGGGGATTTTCTGTATACTTAATTTACTTCAAAGTACGTATATTTAAATGTTACGTCAGCTTGTAAATATTCAATATCAGTTTGTTGCGTTGAAAATTCAACAGCAGCTAAACTAGTTGGGAAGCAATCTCTAAACGTTACTTCCTTTGTTACGTTATTATGACTACTCAATATAGAAAGAGTAGCATCTGATTTAAATGACTCTCCCTTTTGAATTATATTATGCATCCAATTAAACATTTCGATATAGTTTTCCATATCTTCTGTTATATTAAATCGAATTGATAGATCCCCAAAAGAAATTCGATCACCAGTCATTCCCATATTCGATGTCTTATATGGCGTAGGCACTTCTGATAGAGATAAATCTGGAAGCGTTACTGATGTACAAAAATATTCCACGTTAGAATACTGAGTAGAATCGATTTTAAATTGAAACCCCACTGGGCTTAAAAAGTTTTTATTTGATGTAGTCATATATCTATTTATACTCTTTAAATGTTAGAATGTGCCATCCTTGGCCGGCTTACTCCTAAAACTTTACTTATTTAGCTTCGGTCTTTTCAACACCAGTCTTCTCGGCTACACCTTTAATTGTACCAGATACAACATCTAAAGCGCCAGTAGTAACTCCAGCAACGTCAGACGCAACACCACCAACAATATTCTTAGTGCCATCAATTACTGAGTCAACTGTATTACAACCAGCTAACAAAACTACTGTCATTAATGCAAAAATCTTATGCATGATAATCTCCTATCCTGTAATTCCGTCCTATGGGTCCATTTACCACTACTGCGGTACGTACCACTTGATACGCAGAACATCTTCCTTATATCTATTTATACACATAAAAAAAGGGCCCCGAAGGACCCTTTAAGATTAACCTAATTAAAGATTAAGCACTAGCCATGATACCGTCTACTCTAAAGATTCTAAAGTATGGGTTAGCACGATCAGCACCAACGGTTCCATCAGTAGCTACGAATGGGTTTGCAACCATACCGTATCTAGTTTTGAAGCCGATTCTTGGCTGGAAGTCTTGCTCGCCGATCGCTTTAACCATAGTTAAAGGAACGTATGGGCAGTAGAATACACCTGCGTCATATGGAGTAGTACCTCTATAACCTACACAAACGTAGTCGCCACTGGCATATGGATCAACATATACTTTAAACTTACCGTTAAGAACACCGGCAAAAGTATTACCAGTATCATCTACGTTAAGGTTAGTAGCAAGAGCGGGGCTGTAATCAAGCATACCAGAAGCAGCAAGTACAGAACCTACGTCAGAAGAACAGATAACATAGTTACCCTTGCCTCTGCGAGTCTCTTTAGCAATAACGTTAGCTTCACGTTCAATCTGTACGATCAAACCTTTAGCCTTCTCAGCCAACCAACGACCGTCTGAATCAGTATCCATATTGAAGATACCTTTAACAGAAGCAGAAGCCTGAAGAGCGCCTAGCTTAGCAGTACGGTTTACAGTTCTAACTACTTCTCTGTTGATTTCCGCGAGGATTTCAGAAGAAAGAATAGTAGCAAGTTCACCTTCAGCATCTAGACCGTGGATTGCTTTAAGATCTTGAGCAAGTTCCATAGTATATTCAGCTTTAAGAGCTCTTGACTTAGCAGTTACTGTAGCTTTCTCGATTGAGAACGCCATTTCACCGAATGAACCACCTGAACCGCCAGTACCCAATGCTTCAGAAGCAGCAGTACTAAGACCACCAGCATAATCGGAAACGATTTCGCCAGCAGTTTCACCAGTTGCCAAAGAACCATCACCATCATCGACAGCAGTTTCTAGACCAGAAGGACCAGCTTCTTGAGTAACACCAGTGTCACCAGAGAAAGCAGTGTTAGCTTCATCAAACAAAGCTTCAGCACCAACTTGACTTGTGTACTTGCTCTTCATAGCAAAGATTAGACCAGTAGGACCAGTCATAGGTTGAACACCAGCAATATCATAAGCGATAAGGTTAGGCATTGCACGTCTTACCAAAGAGATAAGAACGGGATTAAAACCGGCAACATTGCCACCAGTTGCGTTAGCCGGAGCATCTTCCCCAAGGAAGGTGTTAGACTTAGCAATGTGCTCTTCACGAGCAGCGATTTCTTGGTTTTCCAATAGTCTTGCAGTTACTGCTGCTTTATGACTATCTTGAATTGTAGGAACATCTGTGTGCTCGAGTACCGGGCTCCACTTTTCCATTAAGTTTTTGTCTGCGTTAAACATTTAAGTTTCTCCTATTAAGACGTTTATTTTTTGTACTTTGAGATAGCTGATGTATATCTAGCCATAGATTCACTGAGGTCATTTGTAATTTCGTCAGTACCAACCAATTTTTGAGCTTCATCTACTGATTCTTGAGCTTCAGATTTGAAGTATGATTCTTTAACAACATTAACTTTCATTTCGAAAGATTCTGCAGTATCAAAATCAATATCTTCTACCAAAGATGCAAGCTTTTCAGCTTCAGTCAATGCTAGCCCAGAAGAAGCATTTCGTACAATCTCAGCTCTTTCCAAACCGGAAACAGACTCAGTGAGTGCGATATTTTCTTCAACTGATTTATTTAGAGACTCTTCCAGCTCAGCAACTTGTTCGGCTAATTCGTCGATCATGTTAACTTTACCTTCTGGAATCTCAATGTAATGTTCTTTGAACACTGATTGTAGAGAAGTCATAAAGTCTTCAGCAATTTCAGTCCTAAGACCAGTTTCAACTGCTACTTTATTTTCATCCATCCAGTTACCAACCACGTAGTTGAGGTATGAATCTACCTTTTCTACTAGCTCGGACTTGATTTCAGTTACTTCTTCTTCAAGGTTTTGAACGTACTCAGACTCTAATCTCTCGATTTCTGCACTTACTTTGGACTTCAAAGCAGCTTCAAAAATGATTCCGGCTTTCGCTTGGAATCCGTCAGATAAAGTAGCTTCTTCAGCAACCAAACCATCTAAGTCCTCTTGGTAGTCAATGTGGCTAACGTCGACATCGACATCTTCCTTGGCTACTTTGGGGGCTTCAACGTCTGGAGCATTGATCACTTTATATACTTGAGCATAGATCTTCTGTGCACCTTCTTTTTTCGATTTCTTCAACATATCATTTACTGATGCCATAATAGCAGCTTTGGTTTTCGGCATTTCAACTACAGGCTCTTCGTCTTCGTCGTCTTCTTCATCAGAATTCTCCTTAACTTCTTCCTCTTCGTCTTCATCCTCATCCTCAGCGTCATCACTAGCTTCTACGATTTCTTCGTCTTGAACTTGTTCGTCTTCAACGAGCTCCTCGGTAGTAAGCTCTTCAGTTTCTGATACGTCTTCGACTAAATCGTTTTGCATTTCGTCATTAGACATAATTTATTCTCCTATTAAGAATTTACAAGTTTAGAGAGGAAATTCTTAAAAGCTTTAATCTCAATATCCGACGAACGCATACCTCGAGCTTCCTTGATTTCAGTCTCAATTTTTTCAACTTCTTGTGGACAAAGGACACCATTGTTCCATACCCAATCAACACCTTCCATAATTCCATTGACAAATGCCTCTGGAGCTGAAGGGTCTTGAACGATATCTATAGTAGACAACATAAAGTCATCTTTCACATACATGGCGCCGTTTTTGTTTACAAGACTTCCCATACCACGACTTGATACACCAAGCTTAACTCCGCCTTCTAACAAACCAGTTACGATATTGCCCATAGGAGTATTAAGAATTGATGCTTTTCCTATAACATTACTTCCGTCAAACCTGAGTTCGGTAATCTTATGTGAAACTTTATCTAAGTTAATGGAAGGACCTTCAGGGTGGTTTAATTCCCCAACGGCTCTTCCAGTACTTACTTGTTCTTTTACGTACTTTGCAACAGCAGCTTCTAATATACTTTTTTCATATATTCGACCGTTTCTATTTTTAGAATCAGCTTGCATAAAGATACCCTCAATTACGAGAGTCTTTTTACCATTGACTTTTTCTTCAATAACCTCTAGGTTACTGTCGTTATATTCTGCTATAAGTTTCATTTTACTTATTTCCTATTGCTCCGCTTTGGAGCTTTGTCTGTCTTGTAATGTAGATGCTACTTCAATCTTCTTAGCATCCATTGCAGCAGTCAACTTATCAGCCATAACACTATTAAAGTCCTTAGCCGCTTGAACATTGTCTCCGCCTTTTACATTATCAATCAAATCTATAATACTCATTATTTCCTTTCCTTTGTATATATTTATAATAATTTAATCTTCAAGATCGTCTTCATCTTCGATTTCACCAGAAGCTCTTTCAGCATCTATTTGCTTCTTAATTTGAGTAATCTCATCATCAGACTGTCTTAAAACTGTTTTACGAATCCATTCATTAGAAACGTATTTTCCAACGTATTCGTCCATTTGTGATAGCATTTCAAATCTTTCTCTTAGAATTTCAGCTTCTTTTAATTCACTAAAGTAATTATCTTCAATAAAATCAAAAGCAATATCTTCTTTAAACTTAGCCCAATCTTCTTTGGTTACAATACCCTTTAATAGACATTGCGTTCTGAGCAATTGTAAAAATAGATCACTAAATCTTTTTCTTAATCGATCTAAGAATTTCTTAAATTTAACTTCATCTCTAGAGATCTCTGTGGATCTACCTAAATTAAAACCAGACTCTTGTTCTAAACGATTAGCAGGAACGTTGAGCGACTTGTATAGTTTCTTTTGGAAGTATATGATGTCGTCAATTTGTCCGAGATTTTCTCCTCCTGGGAGGGTCGAAATTTCTGTACCTCTGCCACCTTCTCTACGCGGTAGGAAGAAGTCTTCGAGCATCGACATATGTTTACGGTCATCTTTAATATCTCCAGTACTGGCGTCATAAACCAATTTATTTCTATATTGACCCATGATGTTCTTCAAATATTCTTCAGCTTTACCTTTAGGGAGGTTACCTACGTCAATATAGAAGATACGTCTTTCTGGTGCTCTTGATATTCTATAGATTACCAATGAGTCTTCCATCATTCTTAACTGATTTGTTGGCTTAATAGCCTTTTGCAAATGCGATAAGATTCTTTTACGTGATGGATCTAACATACCCGAAGTACAATACGCAATTGAATCGGGGTGAATTTTTAATCCCTGGCTATTTCCAACCATATTTCCATCTTGGAATAAGAAGTACTCTTCTGACTTCTTAATTATATTGGCTCCAGTCTTAGGATCCTTTTCTTCTTGGATCTCTTTAATCTTTCTAAGCTTAGTTGGATCAATATATCTTAATTCTTGTATACCCTTTCTTGGGTTTGCATTATCAATAATAACATGATATGGTAATCTACCATCAACATACCATTTTCTAAATATATCATGAGAATACGCATTAAAATGTAATAAGGATATTACGTTTTCAAACTCTTCTTTAATAGCACCTTTAATCTTATCCGATGCCTTTAGTTCATCCATAATAATTTCAATAGGTGCTGATCTGTTATCACCTACAATCGCTTCATTTACAATATCTTCGATTGCTGCGTCGCATTCTGGATGTGATGCAATGTCCCTATACTTTAAAATAAGGTCCACTTCATTTTTAGCTGAGTCGCCATCAATATCAACGTACTGGCCAAAGTGACCACCGCTGTTAATAACTCCTACACCATCTTCGTCTGTACTGGGAACAAAAGAAGGAAGATCGGGTTCCTTTCCACCTTTTCTATTGATCTCAAAACCAAAAATTTCTGCCATTTTTATTTTACCTCAATATTATCGGAGGGGAGTTAGTCTCCCCTCGTCTAATATTATTTATACCCTTTAAGAAGTGGTACCAGACTCCCAATACTGAACTTGTAGCTCAACAGTAAATTCTTCAATCTGGTTTTCATTATCGTATGAAAGTTCGATTGTAGAAAGATTTGTTGGAAAACAACCTCTAATATCATAAGTCTTAGTTACATCACCTTGCTTATTTAGCTGCTCAACAATAATATCGGCCATATAATCTGTAGGATTACTAGCTCCTGTGTTATTGTTATGTTCGCTGATACCATTCATCCATCTTTCGAAAGCGTTTCGTACTTCGAAACCAGTATCATTGATGATAGTCAATGTAACGGGTTCAAAAGTTCTATCACCAGCAAGTTGTAGTTGTCTGCCTCTGAATAATACAGGTACAGGAGCTACTACTGATGAAGGAAATTGCGCGCCTTTAATCATGAAAGAAGAAAGTTCAACATCGCCTTGAGCATAAGCAGGGAAGTTACATGTTACTTTGAACATGTTAGAACGTGCACCACCACCTACTAGCTTGGATTTAAAATCATCTACGCCTAAAATTGCCATTTTTCTTCTCCTAATTAACTACCGGCGATTTCTGAGAAATCAACTCCGGTTCGTGTTGCAATAAAGTTAAGTGTTATGAAGTTAATAGATCTTGAAGGCTTGATAAAGATATCAGCAACAAATCGATTAGCATCAATTACTTGACCAGTGTTATTTGTAGTATCACAAATGACTCTAAAGTCTGTCATACCACGTCTACCTTTAACGTCTCTCATAAATGGTTCAAGCATATTTCTAAACTGAGCTCTTGTAAATTCGTCATTGAATTCAAAGAGTTGAGCTTTAGCTGCAGTAGCAACTGCTTTTTCCAATACGATAAACAGTCTTCGTACATTAATTCTATCAAATGCACTAGGCTTGCTTAATAGTGTCTTATCACCAAATAGCATTGTACCTTGTCCAGGGAAAGAAACGAGAGGATTAACTCTTGCTTTATAGAGAGTATCTCTATCGGCTTTCTTAGGATTGTACGCTAGTTTAGTAACTCCGAAAAGTTGACCTCTATTAACACCAGCTGGAGAGAACCAAGCATCAGCAACATCGTCTGTGTTGGCGCAAAGACCAGCACAAAGACCAGAAGCTCCTAACCAACGGTATACATCATTATACTTATCGTATACGTATACAGCGCCAGAATCAGTAGCAGCGTATGAAGTTGAAGCAAGAGTATCAGCCCATTCTTTAACATCAGCAGCAGGAGTATCGGTTCCAACTGAGTCATCGATTGGAGGAGATACAAATGCCATACAGTCTTTTCTAGTATTACAGATATTAATAAGCTTATCAGCAATCTCTTTAGCGCCATTAACATCAGGATATGCAAACAATAGGTTGACATCAATCGTTTCAGCATCAGCTAATAGATCAAATCCATTACCAATTTCGCCAGTTGTTGGTGTATTATCATCAGTACCACCAGCCATTGCAGATTCAATAGCAGCAGTTCCAGTTACATAAACTGTAGCTGAAGCTTGACCAGCAAAAGATTCACCAGCATCAGTTAGTGTTGCGGGATGACCTGTCCAATAAACATACTTTGATGTTCTATTAATTACTTCTTTATAATAATTGCTCTGGCCGTCTGATTTTTTAGCATCTGAAGCTTGAGATACGAATTGGAATGCTTCCAAAACAGTACCTGCAGTACCACTCCATGTACCATCAGTATCGACAACAGCAATGTGTAATTCATCGTTTGAATGTTCTAAAAGAGCAGCTCCATCGGATGTTCCTGGAATGCTATCAAAGCTTCCAGCTTCATTAAAAGCAGCCCATGCAGTAGCATTGGCAGGACATATTGTTACTTTAAGCGAGTTACCCAGTTTACCTGGATACTTAGCAATAAAGCTACCATCATGAGTTAAAGAATCATAATGATCTTCGTTTTTTACTAGTTTAGCAGTACCGTCGGTCGCGTTCAAGTGACCCGATGCTACTCGTACTACTTTAAGAGCGTTACCATACTTTAGGAATGATGCTGCTGTTAAAAAGTACTTAAATGTATCGGAATCTGGTGTTCCAAAGATGCTAGCTAATTCTGTTTCTGAACTAACCGTGCGAACTTCTTCGACTGGACCCCAATTAAAAGACCCTGCGAATCCACCAATACTGGTTGATACTGCAGGTATTACGCCCGATGCGTCAATTTCCTTGACTTGGACGCCTGGTGATACTTGAAATGCCATTGTTGTGTCCTCTCAAATTGAGTTTATTTATAAGTTTTCATAATGCGGTTATATTCAATCAGTATTATTTATATAAATAAGTATTCTAAGGTTAGTCTATACTAAACGTCTATTAAGTGGATCTCGTTCATATTCAGCTTCAAACCAAACATTACCTTCTCCGTCTCCAACGCCTTGCACATGATGGTCACTACCATCGCTAATAATACCAAAGGGTAACATATCATCTTGGATAGCTTTTAACTGCTCACGATATAATAAGTTTTTCATATCAATATTTGTTAATCCTTGGAATATATCTGTTGAAGTAAACCAAGCAAAGAGTACTAAGTTCATCATTAAATCATCATGATTAGGAGCTTGCGCTTCGTATGAGTTACCACGAGCAACGAATGTACACATTTCACCAATAGTCTCAGCATCAATAATATGTAATTTCTTTTGGCCAATTAAATCTTTGAGTGTTGAACATCCAATCCTTTTCACTCTTCGAGTCATAGTAGCACCAATCGAATTAGCTTTTACTTGTGATTCTACAAACATATTTTCATATTCTAAATCATAATATAATCCATTACAAACAACAGCACCTTGATCATTTGATTCAACGATTATATATGCTTCATTATATAACATAGCATACTTATAACAGATATCTGGCAATAGCATAGGTGATATGTTATTATCTCTAAATACACAAACCTGCTTAAACGGTTCTACTGATGTATCTATAATGTTAAATGTGCTGTAATCTTGTCCACGGCCCTTAGCAACATCGACAGTCATTACATAGTGATGTTCATCTTTTGGCTTCTCATACATAAATAGATTTTCATTAAATGTCATAGGTCTTTGAGATTTTTGTGCTAAAAGATCTCCAGCATCTATTAATGTATTACCACGCCCATGGAAGTTATTGCCAAATTCTTGATCAAACTGTAATTCAGAAGTGTTAGCAATTGTTTGTGCTTTCCAAGCTTCATCTCTTCCTGGAACATCCCACCAATCTACTCTAAACGCCTTATACTCATTCGTATATGTAGTGGCACCTTCCCAGATTCTATGATAAACATTACCAATACCATTAGCTGTTGAGGTGATAATAACCTTTGTATCTTTACCAGATGAAACTACAGGATACGTTGATGTATAGAACTGTGCATCGTTTTCAACAAAAGCAAACTCGTCTAAGAACAATAAGTTAATAGATAAACCACGAATAGAACTACCAGAAGTTGCAGAAGCAATAAGTTTTGAGTTATTTGAAAATTCAATAGAACCTTTATTTAACGCTTTACATCCAGGTTGTAAAAAGAAGGGTAGGTTCTCTAACATAAGAGTAACACGAGCTAGCATTTCTCTAGCTGTAGCACCCTTGTTTGCTAATATAGCAATAGTTTTTTCGGAATGAAAACACGCATACCAAAGTAAATAACCAACAGCAGCAATAGATTTACCAGATTGTCGACATGCTAAAACAATAGAAAATCTATTATCATTAAAGTGATTAAACATATTTGCTTGATAGTCATACAGATTGAATGGTACTAAACCTTCATCTAATGATATAACCTTTAAATATGTTCTAGCAAAATACGCAGGATCCATCATACATTTTCTGTATTCTTTAATTTCTGCTTCGCTAAATTCTGCTTCTACGCCATCCCGTTTAACTCGAGGATTGCCCATATAGCCTTCATCATTCTTTGGGCGAGACATCTATAACCTTTTCCTTCGCTTCTTTATCAGCTTGAGCAAACAATCTTTGTAGATCAGTTGTACTACCAACAAACAAGTTATTATTAGTAACAGGTTTCTTGTTGGTAGTTTCTCCAGATAAATCTTGTTTATTTTTCTGAAGCGTCATAAGCTTATCAGTAACATCACCAATATCTTTTATAGCTTTAGATAATACCTCAAATGCTCTTGGATGTTCTGATTCTCTTGCAAGTTCAGCAAGAACATCTAGAGATTTTACTCCAGTATCAATAAGATCTTTGTATGTTTTTCTTGAATACTCGTAATCATCTTTGATTTCTGTTTGATCTTTAGTCAAGACCATGGGAGGGTTCTTTTCTTTTTTCTCTGGCAAGTTTTTATTCAGGCTAGCCTGCATCTTATCTAATTTATTCATAATGTACCTATGTTATACTTACGTTAACAGTATAGTTATCATCCTCATCAGCATCAGCTGGAGTTATAGTAAAGTCCATATTTTCTAATACATTTGCGCCACCAATATCTGAGTTAAAATCAAAATTAACTTCTCTGATAATACCTTGATTGGACGTAGGACCAAAAAACTTCATTTTCATTGTGAAATCTAATTGATAAGCTAAAACTCTTCTAGTTTGAAAATCACCTTCATAATCGTCGTTTATAGTAACACTAGTTAATACAATTGGAACATCTTGTTTATATTGAAATCCATCTACAGGTCGTATTGTAATAGTGTATTCTGGCTGAAAATATGGTAGAATCTGTTCTACAATTTGTAGTCCATCATCTTGATTCTTTGCTAAAATATGTAAAGTCATATTAATATTATATGCGACTTGTTGTTTTAACGTTTTCTTTTTAGTAGAATCAGTAGCATGATTCTCGCTAATAACATTTCTTTTACCAAGTTTTTGTGCTGAATCTATATCTAAGGACGTAATTTCAAAAGCCATCCTAGGTAGTTTAATAGCCATAGAAGCATCACTATTAGTATTTTGATCTAATCTAGCTAAGAACTTTTGTTTAGGTCCATATGCTAAAGGAACTTTGACTTGGTTAAGGACATTACCACTACCATCCTGTCTAATAACACTAATATCATTAAACAAAGTTCCAAAAACTGCAACAGCTTTTCGCATAGTTGCATGATAAAAATGATTACCAAACATTAGTATGTCTCCGATGGATCACCGAATGGATTATTTTCAGAAAAGTCTAAAAATCCATCAGCATTTACTTCAAATGCATTATTGCTTGCTCCACCATCACTTGGGAACGATGTATTATCAGCAACATCGTCTATTGATGTAATAAAACATGTGTTTGTAGATTTACTTCCGGTCAAACCAAGCGTAGGAGATATAATAAAGTCTTTAGCTTCAGTTGATCCAGTTACGCCAATATTAGATACGCTAATAGTTGCTAAAAAGTCCGAATTCTTAGTTAAAGTCTGTATAGTTCCATACACGCTTACAGCAGGATCAGTTGTAATTACTTGAGTTACAATTTCACCAAGCTCAAAGTGATTACCATCAGTTAAACTTACTCTAATTGGAACTTGATATGCATTCTTAATTTCTGTAACATCAATTGAATCAACACCAGTATTAAAATCTTCATCGTTGTATTCAAAGAGACTACAATTAAGTTTATAAACCGGTAATTTAGATAATTGATAAAATGGTTGCTCATGTTCAACAAACGATATTTCGAAAAACTTATTAGTCATTGGGAGATATATAAGATCTCCTTCTGTGGGCCTTTCTGATTGTACATCGTTATTCCATATACCAACTAAGTTATTCCATTGTTTACGAGCAACAATAAACGTAGCTTCATCTCTTATTTCAAGACCAAACTTTTGGTATAGATCACCAGCCCCATCGAATCCTTCAGGATTTTCGATGTAAGCTTCAATCATATATGCATCATCAAATTTAGAAGCTTTATCTTCACCTAAGATTGTATCTCTATCAACCATAGTTCTTGGAATATAATAGACGTCTTGTCCATATATTTTAAGAGATTCTATTATTAGATCTTCGTAGACTGACTGCTCTGATGCCACTGACTGCGAGAAATATACACTTCTAGGCATTTATTACCCCGTATAGAAGTCGACTGGTTGTTCCCAGTTTAATCTGACTTCTTCATTTAATTTTTCGATTTCTTCTTTGGCATCTTCTAAAATTTGACGGCCATTAAAGGTTACTCCACCTGGCATTACCATACCTTCAAATTTAGATAGGTTAACACCCCACTGTTGTTTAATTAAAGCTGTCACATATCGCTTTAAAAAGTAGTCATTATACACATCGGTGTAAGTTTCTGGATCTAATATTCTATAGCATTCAACAATAATATAATCGCCAACTATTATTTCTTTAGACCAGTCCATATCAATTCTTAATTGGTTTTTATGTCTATCCCAGCTAAGATGTTTATTATCAGAATCCATAATCATATCTAAAAGAGATAACCATTGTTGAGACATTTCGTATTCAACTAATGAACCCATATAACCAAGAGCATACATATCGTTTAGATGCATTTGATATTTAACATCAAACATATTATCAGAACTATTTCTATCTCTTAATGGAAATATTCTAACAACGTCAGTTACCAGATCAGGTATAGTTAAATAACCATTTGCGATATCATCAGCTGTTACTGGGTGCTTTAAAAATACTTTTTCAATGGAATCGGCGTGATAATGTTGATAAAACTGTAAAGCTTCATCAACTCTATCTTCAACCTGATCGTCGTCAACATTAATCTCAACAACAGGCGCACCTAAAGATCTTAAGCAGTATTCTATTAATGTTTGTCTTGAATTAGGCTTTGCCATTTTTAAATTCCTTGATTAGCTAATTACACCAACTGCGATTTTGTGACTAACACCTGCACCAACTTCACCAATACGTACAGCAGTAGCATCTGCGTCATAAGCACCTTCAGCATCATAGCATACGTTAACAGAACGCTCATGAGTACAGCTGGTATCTGAACAAGTAAATCTAACTTGAATATCTTTAACATCAACAGTTGATGTTATGGTCTCGCCTTCATTATCTGGATCAGGCATTTCGCTTGCTCGTGTTCCTGTAAATTCTTCTAATAATTCATATGTTACTGACATTTTTATCTCCTGGTTTAAATTTTAAGTTAATAACTCTATATCTATTTATATCTATTTATTTTTCAGTTGAGCCTTTAATTCATCAACTTCGTCTTTAAGTTCTTTAATTGCTTCAATCATAAGTGCAACCATATTACCATAAGCAACTGCTTTATTACCATCTTTACCACTAACTACTTCAGGTAATATCTTTTCAACTTCCTGAGCAACTACACCAGCTTGTCTTAACACATCTGGAGCTTCAGGATCTTCTAAATCTTTTACGTAATCCGTTCTCTCATAGGTATAACCATTAATAGAGCAAACCTTTTCAAGGGCGTTCGGTATTTTTACAAGATTAGTTTTAACTGCAATGTCGGAGTAAGCTGTAACGTTTCCAGACGTCCATATGCCACTACCAATTGCGGCTGTAAGCACTCCGTTGGTTCTATGTTGAAGTTGGTGGGATAAACCTGATATAGCTTGATTTGTTCCAGTACCTACGTTTGTGTGGGTGTAAGTAAGACCATACATATTTCCGTATGACGTACCACTTGAATTAGTGCCATAAGCCGAACCCATTGACCAAACGTGTTGATAACGAGTTGAAGAATAGAGACCAGTAACACCTATCCCATAATCCGCTGGTACGAGAGCGTGCTGCAGCCCCATCGTTAACCTAGCTCCGATGGTATCAACGGCATCAGAGCGTAAGAATGAAGCCCCCTGAATACCATCGACAGTATCAGCATCTAGACCTGAACCGGAGCCGTCGTTGCCGCTGTACCAATTTCCGCCACCTATCAAAGCGCCGTTGTTGTCAATGTGAGACATATCACTGCCGTTTCTGCGGAACTGTACGATCCTATTCGAGGATGAGTCTGATACAATATACCATCTATTAGAGTGGTATTGTATTTTACCAGCTCCGCCAGGATCACCTGTCCATGTAGAAGTGGGGGAAGAAAGTATTGACGAGTTTGTTATATTGATTCCGCCATGACCACCGTTTGCATCAATAACGCCACCTACAATAAGAGAATTGTTAACCGTGACATTAGTGCCGCTTGTGCTAGACCCGCCCCCTCCGATAGTCATCAGCAGAGCTTCCCCACCATTACCATTTCCAGTGTTATTTGTATCGGTAGTGGGTGAGTTGTTATAGAACCTAACCCCAGAATAACCACCGCCAATGCGTACTCCAGTGTGATATCCGATAATTAAATCCGAATAGTTAGTGCCAGACCAACCACCGTTTGCAATATCAACGCCCATTGAGTAGTGGTTTGCACCAAAGGTAGTGCCACTATTACTACTAGATCCAAACTGTATCTTCTGGTCATCTAAGTTAAACATACCCGTCATTCTTCCGCCAGCTAAGGGTAGGTAATTGCCTAACGAGGAATTAGTAGCATAGTAAGAACCATTTTGTCCATCTAACAAATCAGCATCTAAGCCAGAGCCAGAGCCGTCAGAAGCAGAATCCCATATTTTCCTAGCAGTTGACTGGCTACCATTAGTAGTTCTACTAACCCAAAGGTTATCACTATGAAAAGGATGCGTTATCTGGAAAGAATAGTTATTACTACTAGACCAATTGTTTCCTGCTATATGCAAATAATTAATCCAGTCAGTACTCGGCGCGCCAGCGGTATTACTGCCATAGTAGAATCCACTAACTTCGTTGACACCAGCAAACGTATTAACCTGAGTTGACTTTCTAGCACTACCGCCATAAACAATTCTATTAGATGTAATACCACTTACTGATCCAGCGCTACCAGAAGCTGTAATATACCCAGCACCATTGGTTAACTGATTGTTGTTAGTAATATAGTTGGCGTTAGTGGCACCTGTATACCCTAAGTTAGCCAGCGTCATTGTTCTGGTGGTAGCGTTAGTAACAGAACCAATAGCATCTGTAGTGAGAATATCTAATACTTGAGCGCCGGAAGTATTCAGTGATCGCGCGGTGTATGCTGGGTGTGTGTAGTTGTTATAAACACCACTATGGTTGTGACTAGCAGGTGCATAGTAAGAACCATGCTGTCCATCTAATAGATCAGCATCTAGTCCTGAACCAGAGCCGTCATTGCCAGAATGCCATAATGTATGCACCCCGCCTTTATTTAGATAGCCTCCGGAGTATAAGTAGTTACCTGCATTATTCGCACCGCCACCTATGTATGAACCATAACTCGCGTTGTAGCCTATGAAATCGCTAAAGCCATTACGGGACATTAAAGTGCCATTGGTTTTAGAAGTGCATAGAGTATCAACTACATCAGAGCGTAGGAATGAAGAACCTTGTACGCCATCTAACAAATCAGCGTCTAAACCAGAGCCTGAGCCGTCGTTAGACGCACCCCATAAAACCCCTTGGGATGTTGTACTAAGTGATCCACTTGTAGCCAACCACATCTTGGAACCAGTAGTAGTATAACCAGCGTTACCACCCATACCGTGATGTGGATTGGCGTTGTTATCGGAATACCCCCAACTTAAAGCACCTGCATCATATGAAGCAGTACCCATTGCCCATCTACGGTACCCTGATGCACCTAAACGAGATACAAAACTAAAGACTGGCCCATGGTTAGTATTTGTGGAGGCATTACCGCTTCCATCTACGCGGGCATCTATCGTCATGTGTGGATACATGCCACCATTTAGTGTAATGTTTGGTCTATTCGAGTCAGAGAGATCTAAGTTAGAGGTGCTTCCAACTATGAACTTCGGTGAACCGTAGTCTACATTTACCTGACCTGTGAACGTTTTAGTCCCAGACATTGACTGATTACCTGTAGTTCTAATTACACTAGAATCAACAGCAATGTCGTTAGCGTTAGCAGTGATGCCTGAGCCACCAATAACATTTAGGGTTACAGCGCCAGAAGTACCACCGCCAATAAGACCAGTGCCTGCAGTTACGCTAGTAATATCGCCACTGGCCGGAGGTGGGTTGCCCGCACTATAGTAATAAGAACCATGTTGCCCATCAAGTAAATCAGCATCAAGACCGGAGCCTGAGCCGTCGTTATATGACGACCAAAACTCATAAGCTGTGCCGTAACTAGTACCCCTATTAGACTGGGAGCTAATCCACATTCTAGGCTGACCGTTTCTTATAGTGTGTAACGCACACATGTTTACAACGTCAGCACCAGAGTACCCGTTGATCCATAGGGTATCTGACCACACATTTGGGTAGCCCGTCATTGCAACCTTTAAACCAACAGTGTTGCTAAAGTACGTTTGAGGATTGTTTTGTACCCCGCCAGCATACACTGGGGGTATATATCCCGCGTAGCCCGCGTTACCCGCATAAGCTACAGACAATGCCGAAGGTTGCAACCCATCCAGAGTATCAGCATCAAGACCGGAGCCTGAACCGTCGTTGCCTGCGTGCCATGAAGTACTGCCATTAATAACTACAGAACCTGCTACTGTTAATTTATCTTGTGCCCCGTTAAATTTAATACCATTGTGCGAATAAATTGTGTTTGCAGAAGTTCTCGCCACCATAGGGTATTCACCACTATATGAGGTTCCACCTTCTATTACATTATTGCTTGGGATAGTTGGAATTGTTGGAGTGCCGGTTAAGTTTCCATACGCTAAGTAATAAGAACCACCCTGACCATCGAGTAGATCAGCATCTAAACCGGAGCCTGAGCCATCGTTCGTAGAGTTCCAATACGGGTTTGTAGTGCCGCCTGACTTATAGAGCTGACCATTACTTTGCATACGAGCAGTAGTAGCTCCAGCACCGTTACCAAAGAGGACACCGTTTGTACCCGCGTAGTAGTTTAGGTATATCCCATTGGCTGAATTGGCAGCATCCATATGTAGGTTGCCGTCAGTAGTAGCAATGCTTGCCATCTCTGTTCCGGTAGCAGTTCTGCCATTGCCACCGACTCTTAAAGAGCTACTCCAAGTTCCGTTAGGTCCGAACGTAATGTGGTTGTTTGCGCCAGTAGTAATGTTGCCTGTAAACGTATCATTAGCATCAGAGCGTAGGAATGAAGTACTGTTAATGCCATCCAATAAGTTAGAGTCAGCAGCCTTACCGCTTATAGGCAGCTTTGTACCAATACTATTAGTAATTGTAGTGGCAAAGTTAGGGTCGTCGCCAAGAGCAGCAGCAAGCTCGTTAAGAGTATTTAGCGTTGCTGGAGAAGAGTCGACAAGAGCTGTGATCTGGTTGCCGACATATGTCTCAGTGGCGTATCCGTTAGGGTTACTTGCAGCGTAGTAGTAAGAACCCTGCTGTCCATCTAATTTATCAGCGTTAAGATTAGTAACAACAGTTGATGAATTTACATAGAATGGAGACCCTGACGTTTTACCGAATGTTAAATTACCATCTATATAACCACCAATAGAGGTTACTAAAGGTCCTTGAGATAGAGCCATTCTAGTACCATAGTAGGCAATATCAGATAAACCCCACACTTCAGTACCGGTAACAAATGGCCCAGTAGTACCACTACTTAAAGTAAATTCTAAATCAGTAATATAGTTACTGATTGGGATTGTGCCTTTAAGAGTAGTCCCAACCTTGGACAATGTCATTGTAGTCCAAACATTGTCTTTGTTTTTTACTCTAGCAGAATATCCAGATGGAAAAGGTGATGAGTAAAAATTAAGTACTACGAATCCAGCCGCGTATGTAATACCGTTGCTGCCGTATAAACCATTTGTTACTAAGTCAATATTAATGACTTTATCAGCATCGTTCTGATAACCTTTTACAGCTCTATCTTCATAATTAAGATTAGTTAATGCTGAAGCTATAGATGTACTTACCACTCCATCAACTGTAACTCTAAGCTTTGAGCCTTTACCAGCTAGCATATTAGTTTCAGTACTGCTATGTATTTTGTTAGCAGTGAATGTATTAAAGTTTTCTATAGGTTTACTAAAGGCAACATTACCTTGTAAATTTACATGACCATTAAATGTAACAGTTCCTGTCGCAGTATCATTAGCGTCACTTCTTAGGAATGAAGCAGCGTGTAGATTGTCTACTGTATCAGCGTTACCACCATTTGCTGGAAGTGAAGTGGGTATCGTTGCACCAGTGACAGTAATAGTAGTATTGCCAGATTGGTTAGCTGTAAATGTACCGCCCCCAGATGCGCTACCAGCGGTTACGACTGTAAGAGTACCATTGCCTACGCTTGGTATACTAGAAACGGGTGCATAGTAAGAACCATGTTGACCATCAAGTAAATCAGCATCTAGTCCTGAACCAGAACCATCGTTAAGGTTATCCCACATGAATCTATGAGCTTGCCACGTTCCGTTATTCTTGCCTCTCGTAGATAACTTACCTGTTCTAAAGTCTACAAATAACTGTCCAACCCATGAACTATTATATGCTGCCGAGAATCCAGCGCCATCTGAGAAACCTGCTGCAGTTGAGGTATCAACATAACCAACCATATTAGTAGTAACACTATCAATTGCAATTGCATTGCCAGAATTACGAGATGTAAATGTAGAACCATTAAAGTTATATGTTGTATTAGCAGCACTAATGTTAATAGTAGTATTACCAGACTGATTTGCAGTAAATGTACCGCCTCCAGATGCGCTACCAGAAGTAGTTACAGTAAGAGTACCATTGCCTACACTTGGTATACTAGAAACGGGTGCATAATAAGAACCATGTTGTCCGTCGAGAAGATCAGCATCAAGACCAGAGCCAGAGCCGTCTATGCTAGCACTCCATACTCTCTCCCATGTTGGATTAGCACTAGTTAAACTTTTACCAATCCACATGCCAGCCGATGCGCTGTAATCTTGAAAATAAAGACCAACATAGCCGCCGCCGCTGTCTCGTCTACCAGTAACATGCCAGTAACCATGTGTTCCTCCAGATGGAAGCCCAGTAGAACTAGCCTGCAACATGGTTCCATTGCCTAAGTTATAAGTAGCCCATCCGCCAGTAGGTATCACAGCATATGGGGTAGTCATCCTTATAGGCATGTAACTGCCTAGCGAAGAATTAGGTGCGTAGTAAGAACCCTGCTGCCCATCCAACAAATCAGCATCTAAGCCAGAGCCTGAACCATCATTGCCTGCATGCCATGCTGTGTTGCCGTTAATTTGTAATTTTGCATTTGCTCCAGTCAAATTTAAAGCATCATCAACAATAGTCGAGCCGTTAAGATACGTAGTTCCATTGTTATAGAAATCGTAAGTTCCGTGAGTCGATGAACTCATGACAGCAAATCTACCAGAAGAAGCACCTGTAGATACGTTTAGGTTGCGACTTGAGTCTATTACTGTGGTGCCGTTTACTTTATAACCGCCAACAGCATTGACTACGCCTGCATTATCAAAGTCTACTTTTAGAGCCGATTGCCGGTAAAACTTGTAATTTTGATCTGAATTGAACCAAAGAGTGCTTCCTTCAATGCCCATTGCGTACCAAGAAACGGTGCTGCTATCGTAAAATTTAATACGAGTTCCAGCAGTGTGGTCGCTGTTGTTAGGCGCAGATACGTTTCCATTGTTGTATGTATTATCAATTATTCCATCAACATCCAAGCTAGAAAACGTAGCCGTAGTTCCTGCTAAAGCACCAGTCAGCGTACCGCCAGTCAAAGGCAGCTTGGTGGCAATAGAGTTCGTAACGGTAGTAGCAAAGTTAGGGTCGTCGCCAAGAGCAGCAGCAAGCTCGTTAAGAGTATCCATTGTGGCGGGTGAAGAGTCAACAAGAGCTGTGATCTGGTTGCCGACATATGTCTCAGTGGCGTATCCAGACAGAGACTGGTGGCTAGTTAAATATCCCGCACCCGCGTGATTACCCCATCCGTAAGCTGTGTCCCAGTTAGCGTCTTTTCTAGTGCCTGCACCTGTTCCTGTTGCTGGCTTAAGGTAGATACCTTCTTTAAACATTAGCTTACCATCAGCTAATATTGTTGTTGTAGACTCAGTGCCGCCTATGTAAAAAGCCTCTCCAGAACCGTAAGAAGCCGTGTTCCCGTGTGTATATTGAATATGACCAACTTGAGTGTCTGGGACATTCGAGCTAAATGTCATTCGCACAATGTTTCCATTAACAGGCGCTCTAAGATTTAGCAGGTCACCATTTCCAGTTATCTCTAAAGC